>JAANMW010000046.1_pt1 | contig 109927 bp, 85 predicted proteins | sample 7279671 | NCBI WGS metagenome assembly JAANMW01 (sample SAMN14094541, study PRJNA606508) | bioreactor metagenome | isolation source: A lab-scale SPAN reactor treating ammonium-rich wastewater day 247 | place: Ireland: Galway | collected 2017-09-19 | reverse complement strand
GCAACGTGCTACCATGCGCTTCGTCCATCGGGTCTTCCTCCGTTTTCGAGAACACAAGAGGTTAGACCCGATGGATCCGACTTTGAGTCAGCCCTGGACCGGTCGCACGGCATGGTAGACTGCGGCCCCGGAGCCCGTCCGACGATGACCGACCAGCGCCCTTGGACCGCGCCGCAACAGGTCATGATCGACGTCGGCCGGCTGTTCTTCGGGGCGTTGTTCCAGCTCCGGGTGGAGGGCCGCGAGCACCTGCCCGAGGCGGGTGGCTGCCTGGTGGTGTGCAACCATCCCACGCTGGTCGACCCGCTGCTGGTGATGACCGCCATGCCGCGCCAGGCCACGGCGCTGGCCGAGGAAACGCCCTGGCGGTACCCCGAACTGGCCTACCTCCTGGAGCTGTTCGAGGTTATCAAACTCCAGCGCGGCGGCAGCCCGGCGGCGGCCCTGGCACGCGCGGCGGACGCGATCGAGCAGGGCAAGCTGTTGGTGGTCTTTCCCGAAGGGGACCTCAGCCGGGGTAGGGGCGTGGCGCGCTTCCATCCGGGCGCCGCGCGGCTGGCGATCGAGTCGGGCTGTCCCGTGGTCCCGGCGGCACTGTGCGGGACCGAGGCGGCCTGGCCTTACGGCAGCCTGCTCCCACGCCTCAGCCCGGTCACCCTTCGCCTGGGCGCCCCCGTCCGCTTCGGCCCGCCGGCCACCGCGCCCCGCGGCCTGGCCGCGCTGCGGCGGGTGTCCGAGGAGCTGCGCCACCGGGTGTCCACGCTCTACACGCCCTGGGATCCCCGTCGCGCCCCGCGCCCCTGATGCTTCCGGTCGGCCCCAACCCGCGAGAGCGGAACCGCCCGAGTATTAGGGTTGCGTTAGTGGACGGTGAGCATCGCGTGTGGTAGGATGCTCGCTGGTGCTCGGCAGCCGGTGCTTGGGGCTCTGAAGCGTGGGTGACTCAGCGACGGTGATCGTCATCCTGGCCGCCTTGGCCGGGCTATACATGGCCTGGAACATCGGTGCCAACGATGTCGCCAACGCCATGGGCACCTCGGTCGGGTCGGGGGCGTTGACCCACAAGCAGGCGATCGTGGTCGCCGGCCTGCTCGAGTTCTGCGGCGCGTCCCTGGTCGGCATGCATGTGACCGAGACCATCCGCAAGAAGATCATCTCGCCGACCGACTTCCCACCCGAAGTGCTGATGATCGGGATGGTCGCCGCGCTGCTTGGGGCCGGCACCTGGCTCCTGGTGGCCACCGCGCTCGGCCGGCCGGTCTCCACCACGCACTCCATCGTCGGCGCCATCGCCGGGTTCGGGCTCATCCTCGGCGGGTTCGACGCCGTCCAGTGGAGCAAGATCGGCGAGATCGTGCTGTCCTGGACCGTCACGCCTCTGCTCAGTGGCGCAATCGCCTACGCGGTCTTCACCGGCATCGAACGGAGCATCATCCAGACCGCCGACCCTGTCGCTCAGGTCCGGCGCTGGTTCCCGGTCTACGCCTTCGCCGTGCTGTTCATCATGAGCCTGGTGACCATCTTCAAGGGCCTGGCCAATCTCCACCTCGATCTGAACCTGCAGGTGTCCGTGGCCGTGGCGATGGTGGTGGGCGGGATCGCCGCGGCCTGCGGCGGCGTGGTGGCCCGCCGGGCGGAGGTCGGCGAGGCGGTCGATGACGACGGCAACCCGTTGCCGCCGCTGGCCTTGGAGCACGAGATCCGGCATCTGCGCGAGCGTCTGGGCCGGCTGAGGCCCGAGGCCAACCCGGAGGTGGCGGCGCGCCTGGCTGCCATCGACTCCGAGTTGGTGCAGCTCGCCGGGACCCCCGACGCGCGCCGGTCGCCGGTCTCGCTGCGCCCCGAGTACCGCTTCGTCGAGCGGCTGTTTGGTATGCTGCAGGTCCTCAGCGCCTGTTTCGTCGCCTTCGCGCACGGCTCGAACGACGTCGCCAACGCCGTCGGTCCGCTGGCCGCGGTGGTCGCCATCGCCCATCACGGCCAGGCGGCGCTGACCGGCAAGGCCCCGGTCCCGATGTGGGTCCTGCTACTGGGCGCGACCGGCATCGTACTCGGGCTGGCCACTTTCGGGCGGCGGGTGATGGCCACCATCGGCCAACGCATCACCCACCTGACTCCGACCCGCGGGTTCGCCGCCGAGTTCGCCGCGGCCACCACCATCGTCCTCGCCTCGCGGCTCGGTCTGCCGGTGTCGACCACGCACACACTGGTCGGTGGGGTGATGGGGGTCGGCCTGGCCCGCGGCATCGCCAGCCTGGACCCGGGAGTGGTGCGGGACATAGTCATCGCCTGGCTGATCGAGATCCCGGCCGCGGCGCTGTTCTCGGTGCTCTTCTACTTCCTGCTGCAAACCATCTTCTGAGCGACTGGAGGGACGCGATGCGCGGTGTCTGGCGGCTGTTCGCACAGTCCCCGTTCGAGCCGGTCGAGCAGCACATGGCGGCGGTCATGGACTGCGTCGCCTTGCTCCGGCCCCTGTTCGAGGCCGTGGCCGCCGAGGACGGCGAGGCCATCGCCGAGGTGGTCAGCCGAATCGACGGGCTCGAAGCCGTGGCCGATCAGGTCAAGAACGAGATCCGCAACCACCTGCCCAAGGCCCTGTTCCTGCCAGTCGACCGCCGCGACCTGCTCGACGTGCTGCACATGCAGGACTCCATGGCCGACAGTCTGCAAGAGGCCGCCGGGTTGCTGACGCTCCGCCCGATGCACCTCCCGGCGTCGCTCCGCGAGCCGATGCTCAAGTTCGTCGACGACGTCCTGGCCGCCTGCCAGCGCGCCCACGCCATCCTCGACCGTCTGGACGAGCTGGTCGAGGCCACCTTCGGCGGGATCGAGGCCGAGCGCGTCCTGGCGCTGATCGACGAGCTCGATGCGGCCGAGACCAAGTCCGAGCTGATGTGCCGCCAGGTCATGACCAAGCTGTTCGCCCTGGACCAGGAGCTCGGTGCGGTGGAACTGATGCTGTGGCGCGAAATCCTGCTGCGCACCGCCGACATCGCCAACTACGCCGAGCGGGCCGGGAACCGGCTCCGCTTGCTGCTGGCCAAGCCCTGACCGCGATCAGAGCCAGCGGGCCAGCGTCTGGCGGCCGGTGAAGGCCGCCGCGCCGAGCTGCTCCTCGATTCGCAGCAGGCGGTTGAACTTGCAGGTTCGCTCGCTGCGGGCAAGCGACCCTGGCTTGATCTGCCCGGCGCCGCTGGCCACCGCCAGGTCGGACACGAAATCGTCCTCGGTCTCGCCGCTGCGGGTCGAGATGACCGCCGTGTAGCCGGCCGCGAACGCCGTTCGACAGGCCTCCGCGGACTCGCTCAGCGTCCCGATCTGGTTGACCTTGACCAAGATGCTGTTGGCGATGCCGCGCTCGATCCCCCGCCGGAGTTGGGCCACGTTGGTGGTGAACAGATCGTCGCCGATTACCTGCGCCCGGTCGCCCAGCCGCTGGGTCAGGGCGACCCAGTGGTCCCAGTCGTTCTCGGCCAGCCCGTCTTCGATGCTGCGCACCGGGTAGGTGTCCACCCAGGACTCCAGGACGTCGATCATCGACCTGGCGTCGCGGCGCAGGCGGTCGGCGGCCAGCATGTAGGCGCCGCCCTGGTAGAAGTGCGAGGCGGCCACGTCGAGCGCCAGGACCACCTCGCGGCCCGGCTCCAAACCCGCGGCGGCGATGCCGCGGTTGACGATGTCCAGGGCGCGCTCGTTGCTTTCGAGGGCGGGCCCGAACCCGCCCTCATCGGCGACCAGTTGGGTGTAGCCGGCCTCGGCTCGGAGGATGTCGCGCACGGCGTAGTAGACCGCGTTGGTCCACTCGACCATCTGCATGGTCGAGGTCGCGCCGGCCGGGACGATCAGCACGTCCTGGATGTCAAGCTGGAACCCGGCGTGGTGCCCGCCGCTGAGGATGTTGACCATCGGCAGCGGGAGTGACGGCTCGCGGCCGGGGAACAGGGCCTCATTGAGGTGCTGCCACAGCGGGACGCCGCGGCTCGCCGCCGCGGCCCGGGCCGTGGCCAGGCTGACGGCGAGGATCCCGTTGGCCCCGAGGCGGCCGCGGTTCGGCGTGCCGTCCAGGTCGGTCATTGCGCCGTCGACCGCCGCCTGGTCCGTCGCCTCTAGCCCCCGGACCACGCCGGCCAAGTGGTCGCGGACGTTGGCCACCGCCAGCCGGACGCCCCGGCCGCGGAACCGGCCGGGATCCCCGTCACGCAGCTCCAGCGCCTCGCGCTCACCGGTCGAGGCGCCGGACGGCACGCTGGCCCGGCCGACCGTGCCGTCGTTCAGCCGGACCTCGGCCTCGACCGTGGGCCAGCCGCGGCTGTCCAGAATCTCCCGCGCCAGGATATCGGTGATCGTCGCCATGTCAGTCATCGTCCTCCAACAGCAAGTCGATCGCTGCGCCCAGGTCCGTCACTTCCCGCCGGATGAGCAGCGGTGTCCGGCGACGGAGCCGGTCTTCCTCCGCGCCGGTGAGGTAGCCGGCCGGCGACTTCCCGTCGACCCGCGCCAGAAGGGTGCAGCCCAGGTGCGGGAGCCAGTCGGTCGGCGGCACGTGGGGGTAGCGTGCCCGGTACGCCTCCCAGGCCCGTGGGATCTGCTCGCGCAGCGGCTGCCGGGCGTCGACGACGTGCAGCGCCTTGAGGCACAGGTGGCAGAAGAAGAAGCCCAGGTCGAAGCGCGGGTCGCCCCAGTGGACCACCTCGTGGTCGAGCAGCACGTTGTGGCCGGGCGCCAGAAGGACATTCTTGGGGCTGTAGTCCCCATGCACCAGGGTCTCGTCGCCGGCGGCCAGGGCCTCGGCCACGGCGTTGACCGCTGCCCGCAGGTCGGGATGGCGGCGGGCCACCTCGCGGTGGTACGGATCGAGCCGAAGCTGGTCGAACACCCGCTGGTCCCCAAACGCCTCGCGCAGTTCGGCCCGGCCGCGGGCGGCGGCGTGGATGCGGCCGAGCATGTCCCCGGCCCGGGCGGCGGCTTCCGGCGGGACCCGGCCGGCGAGCATTTCGTCTTTCCAGTTGAGACACTCGCGCGGCGCGCGGTCCATGAAGAAGTAATGGTCGGCCGTGTCCTCGTAGCGCACCGCGGGGACCTCGCCGGGCTGGAGCACGGTTCCCAGCCAGCGCTGGCAGGCCGCCTCGCGGTGGACGCGGGTGACCTCGCTGAGCCACTCGGCCTCGACCCGCAGCTTGGGCAGCGCCTCCTTGTAGACGTACTCCCGGTCGCCGGCCCGGACCGCCAGCACGTCGTTGGACACGCCGCCACCCAGCGGCTCGACCGTGACCGGCTCCCCCGGCCCGGCAAGCCCTGCCTCGCGGCAGCGGCGGGCGACCCGCTCGGCCAACGCCGCCTCGCTCATCGCCTCTCCGCCAGAGTCTGCGTCCCACGCCGGGCGACCACCACCAGGGACGGGTCGCCGGGCCGATAGGCAGTCCCGAGATGGTCGCCACCCACCGTCTCGACCGACCACCGATGCCGCCCCAGCAGCGCCAGCAGTTCGGCTGAGGTAACCAGACGGTAGGCGTCCTCAAAGACCTGGTCGTGGACCAGTCCCCGCGGGCCGGATTCCACCACGCGGGTCTCCTCGATCAGATCGGACCCGGCCTGCCGCCAGCGGGCCTCGGCGGTGACCGACCGGCCGCCGGGCAGCGCCACCCGCCGTGGGCCCGAGCTGGCCGGCAGCCGGGCCTCGGGCAGGGTGAGATCGATGGCCAGCCGGCCGCCCAACGTCAAGTGTGCCGCGGCGCGCCGCAGGAACTCGTCCTGCTCGTCCGGCCCGCGGAGCAGGCGGAAGCTCTCCAGCGGCAGCATCACCAGTCCGAACCGCTCCGGCAGGTCGAGCTCCTGGAGGCTCTGCCGCTGGAAGTGGAAGGGCACCCCGGCCAAGTCGGCGTTGAGGTCCCGCACCGCCGCCAGCCGGCGGCGCGCCAGGTCGAGCATCGCCGGCGAGAGGTCGGTGCCCCAGCAGGGGATCCCGGCCGCATAGACCGTGGCCAGCGCCCGGGCGGCGCCGCAGGCCGGCTCCAGGACAGGCCCGCCGCCGCGGCGGGCCAGATCGGTGTAGAACCGCGCCTCGCCGGGGCGGAAGCTGGTGCCGCAGATGGCGTCGAAGTGCCAGCCGTACCGCTCGTAGCGGTCAAGACTGGCGGTCGTCGTCATGCTCGCCGGTCGGGGCAGGCTCGTCGGTGGCGGGTGGGGCGGCCGGCGGGCGCTGGCCGACCTTGGCGCCGCACGAGGGGCAGAACCGGTCCGCGCCGCGCAACGGCTCGCCGCACTGGGTGCAGAACGCTGGCGCGGCCCGACCGCCGGCCGGCTGCGGCTCGGTCAGCTCGTCCTCGACCTCGTCGTAGTCGCGCCGCCGGCTGCGCCGCGAGCGGCGCGCGTCCGACTCCTCCTCGCGCAGCGCCACACCGTGCCGGTCGACATAGATCTCGATGAACTCCATGAGCTGCTCGGGCAGCTTGAGCTGCTGGTAGATCCCGTACCCGGTCACCGCCCCGGCGCCGAGGGCGACAGGCAGCGTCAGCAGCCGCAGAGCCAGCCCGGTGGCCACGGCGCCGACACCCTTGTCGAGCCACTCGCCGGCGTAGGTGGTGACCCGGAAGCCGGTGGCCAGCGGCGCCAGCCGGACGTTGAGCGCCTGGCTGGTGGCCGAGATCGTCGTCAGCAGGCTCTGCTTCCGGGCCTGGATGAAGATCGCCGGGCCCTCCTGAAAATCCTGGACGTCGAAGCCGTCGTGCACGAACCAGTCGACCACGGCATCGGCCAGGTCGTCGAGGTCGATGTCCACTTCACGGAACGTGCGCTCAGCCATGGTCGTCTCCGGGCTGGCCGTCGGCGGGCCCCGGGTGATTGTACACCAGACGCGGCGCGGTCATCGTCAGCTTAACGCAGCGGCGGCCGGAGCGGCGTGTTCATCGCCCCGTTGGCCCGCCGCTCGCGGGCCAGTCGCGCCGCGTCCTGGACGGTCCCGCCGGCGGAGACGTAGATCTCGGTGCGGAGGTAAACCGGCCGGTTGCCGGGGATCTCCAGCGGCGGCTCGGCCAGCCGCGCGTCCGGCGCCTGGCCCGGCCCGAAGTGCGGCGCGACCAGGCTGAGGTACGAGTTGTCGCGCCGGTAGAGGGCGTTGGGCAGCGCGAACAGGGCCAGGGGATTGGCCTTGCCGAAGGTCCACAACTGGCCGGGATCCCAGAGCACGCCCATCACCCCGCCCGCGGGATGCTCGACCGCCATGACCCCGTCGGCCACCGAGCCGCGGCGGATGAGCAGCGTCGGCTCGCCCCCTGGCTCGGTCGACCCGGGCGCCAGATAACCGCCGTGCGCCGTGCCGAAGGTCCCGTCGCCGACCGACAGCATGGGACCTTCGAAGCGGTGCAGCTTGACCGCCGCGCTGCACATGAAGGCGTGGGTGCACTTGATCACCCGCGGATCGGCGGTCGGCCCGAACCAGGCCTTGGCCATCCACCGCCGGCCACGGAAGTCGGTCCACTGCTCCTTCAGCGTCATCAGGTAGTCGCCGGCCGGGTCGCGGGGGATCCACCAGGTGGTCGGGAAGACCCAGTGCTCGGCGACCACCTTCTCGCCGGCTACGGGGCCGTCGTCCTCGTACGCCAGCCGGCCCATGGCCGGGAAAGTGGCGACCCGGTCCCACTGGCCCTCGCGCCGGACATAGACCAGGCCGGGGCCGCGTTCGGCGCCGCACAGCGGCAGGAAGATGGTGTACGCGCCGGTGGTCACGTAGACCATCCCGTCCTCGACCACCTCGGCCATGTTCCGGTTGGCCATGCTGTAACGCACCGGGTTGAGGTTCAGCGGGCGGCAGCTCGACAGCGGAAAGGCCTGCAACAGCGGCTCGGGCTGGCCGGTGGCGGTGACCACGATCCGCCCCCCGCCGTGGCCGGACTCCGCCGCCAGGGCGCGGAAGACCAGCCGGTGGCTGGTGTACGGGGCGAGCACCGGGAGCTGGATCCGGTAGGGATCCGACCGCCAGCTCGGCGGCAGGTAGAGATCGGCCACGACGCCCTCGACATCGAGCGCGCCGTTGTTCCGCAGTTCGGCCCAGATAGTCACCGGCTCGCCGGTCACGGCCAGCGAGTGGGAGACGTGGGCGGGCTCCAAGACCAGCGAGGCGGCGGGAGCCGCCCCGGCGACAGTCAGGAGGAGCAGGCCGGCCAGCCAGGGACCCTTCATCTGGCACCTTCCTCGCGTTTCCCTCGTGTCCACGACCTCGGCCGTGTCGAGCGACGTTCAGGAGCATACCGCAAGCGCGGCACGGGTGCAAGGAATCGCGCGCCGGCCCCTCATCCCCCGGCCCCGTCTCCCAGGGCGGGAGCAGGGGAGACCGCGCTCAGGCACCCCCCTCTCCCCGCGTCAGCGTGTCAGGGGCGGCCGGGGATTGAGGCGTTGACTCCGGCACCACCTCTGGGTACGCTTCCCTTTCCGGAGGACCGACCGATGTCTGACGTTCGCGACGTGATCATCCTGGGCGCCGGCTGCGCCGGATGGACCGCCGCCATCTACAGTGCCCGCGCCGACCTCAAACCGCTGCTGTTCACCGGCAATGAGCTCGGCGGCCAACTCGCCATGACCACCGACGTCGAGAACTATCCCGGCTTTCCCGAGGGCATTCTCGGCCCGGAACTGATGGACCGTTTCGAACAGCAGGCGCGACGGTTCGGCACCGAGGTCAAGGTCGAGCAAGTGACCGAGGTCGATTTCAGCGGGCAGCCGCTGGTGGTCAAGACCCGGCAGGAGGAGTACCGCGCCAAGGCGGTGATCGTCTGCACCGGCTCATCGCCGCGGCGGCTCGACATCCCCGGCGAGGCCGAGCTGTGGGGCCACGGCGTGTCGGCCTGCGCCACCTGCGACGGGGCCTTCTTCCGGGGCGAGGAGATCGTCGTCATCGGCGGCGGCGACAGCGCCGCCGAGGAGAGCACGTTCCTCACCAAGTTCGCCAAGAAAGTCTATCTGGTCCACCGCCGCAACGAGCTGCGGGCGTCCAAGATCATGGCCGACCGGGTCCTCTCGAACGACAAGATCGAGGTCGTCTGGGACAGCGTGGTGACGGACTGCGTGGGCTCCAAGGAGGGCGGCCTGAGCGCGGTGCGGCTGAAGAACGTCACGACCGGCGAGGAGTCCGAGCTGGCCGTGACCGGCTACTTCCTGGCCATCGGGCACGACCCGAACACGACCTTGTTCCGTGACCAGCTCGATCTGGACGACAAGGGCTACGTGGTCACCGACCGGTTCCAGCGGACCAGCGTGGCCGGGGTGTTCGCCGGCGGCGACGTGCAGGACCATGTCTGGCAGCAGGCCATCACCGCCTCCGGCACCGGCTGCGCCGCGGCGCTGGCGGCGGAGAAGTACCTCGAGAGCCTGGCGGGTCACGTCTACCCCGACGCGCGATCAGAAGCCCTGGAGTAACCGATGCTGCGCTACCTGACGTTGCTGCTGTTCGTCGCCGCCGGATGCTCGGCGGGTGTGCCGCGCGAGAAGCTCGGCCGCGAGGTCAAGCTGACCGTGCTGGTGGATAAGGTCATGCAGCCGGTGGCCGGCTGGAAGACCGAGGAGTGGATGGTCCGCGAGGCCGCCGAGGCCGGGTTCAACGTCTATTCGCCGCGCCACGGGTACGAGGATCTGGAGGCCGTCCGCCGCGTCAGCGAGTGGTGCGCGAAGTACGGCATCTACCATCTGGTCTGGATGCGCGGGACGCTGACCGCGCCCGAGGGCGCGGAGTCCGACGGCCGGCGGCTGGTCTGGCCCAACGGCGGCGAGCAGTTGCTGTGGAGCCCCAACTCGGATGCGTTCTGGGAGTGGACCACTCGGTACATCATCGAGTACGCCAAGATCAGCCGCGAACTGCCCAGCCTGCTGGGCGTCTTCCTGGACTACGAGAACTACGCCCCTGGCGCACAGAACAACTGCTACGAGCTGTCCTACGACCTGGACATCCTGCGCCGGTTCGCGGCGGCGAAGCAGGTCGAGTTGCCGGAGCTGCAGCCGGCCGAGCGCCGGCAGTGGCTGGTGGACAAAGGCCTTCACGACGCCTTCGAGGCGTATCAGGTGGACCACTGGCGAGAGCGCTGCCGGACCTTGCGGCAGGCGGTGGACCGGCTCGACCCGAAGTTCCAGTTCTGCATCTACCCGGCGCCCGGCACGCCGTTCATGGTCCGCGCCTGCTACCCCGAGTGGACCACCAAGGCCGCGCCCATCATCCTCGCCGACCCGTGGACCTACGGCCGCGCCTCGCGCTTCGCGCCTCAGGAGCGGGCTCTGCAGAAGAACCGTGAGATCCTGGAGCGCGGCCTGCAGATCCCACGGGAGGCCGGCATCCCTTACATCTACATCGGCGGGATCGATCCCGTGGTCGGCGGCGCCGACCCTGAGTTCTCCGGCAAGAACGCGGTGATGTGCTCCGAGGTGACCGACGGGTACTGGATCTTCTACGAGGGGCCGACCTACACCAAGGACGACCACAAGCAGTACTTCAAGTGGTTCCGGTGGGCCAACGAGGCCATTGCCGCCGGGCGGCTGACCGCCTGGCACGCCCCGCGCGAGACGCCGGAGGACTGGAGTATCCCGTTGGTCGATACCGGCGACGGCAGCAACGCCATCCTCGCCCCGCCGGTGACCGGCGAGGCGGTCGACTTCCCGGTGGTCAAGCTGCGCGGCGAGAATCTGTTGGTGCTGCCGCTGAAGAAGGGCCTCAAGGCGGAAATCGTCTTGCGCAGCGTGCCCTTCGGCAAGAGCCCGGATCCGCTCGAATGGGAGCTGCGCGATGCCACCTTCGCGGCGCTGGCCAACGGCAAGATCGACCACGATGCCGAAGGCACCGTCAGCTTCGTCCCGCCCGCCGACGGGATCTACCTCCTGGCCGCGTCGTCGGGGCGCTGCGCGTGGTCGCCGGTGCGGGCCAACGTGCCGGTCGGCCTGCTCGCCGCGCACAATCTGCACCTGGTGCTGGAAGCAGGGCCGCTGTACTTCAAGGTCCCGGCCGGCGAGCGGACGTTCACCGTCCACGGCCGCGGCTGGGGGCCCGAGACACTCAAGCTGACGATCCGCGACGCGAGGGGCGAGGTGCTCGCCGAAGCGCAGAGCACGCCGACCGAGGCCGGGGTCAAGCTGACCCCGAAGACGGCTGCCGGCGCGGCCTCGGAGACCTGGTCCCTGACCGTTGGCAAGGCCGACCAGGGCGTGCTGGAAGACTACACCCTGACCCTCCAGACGCCGCTCCCGCCGGTGCTCTCCCTGGTGCCATCCCAGGCCTTCGGGTTCCGGCCGGCGGGATAGTACTTGGACACAGTGGTAATGATCCACTGGCGACGCCACCCCGACCCTCCCCGCAAGCGGGGAGGGAGTCCGTCCCCCACTTGCGGGGGGACTACAGGGGGTCACCGTATGCGCCCGCACCTCTGTGACCGAGTACTGGCCAAGAACCCACTTGGCTATTTCTAGCTAGCTGGCACGCGGTTTGCATACCAACTCTCTTAGCGCGACAGCGCGATGGGAGATGCGGCATGAAAGGGTTCAGGGGACGCTGCCACCTCGGGTGGTTGGGGATCCTGGCATGGTCGGTCGCGGCTCAGGCCGGGCCACTTCTCAACGGTGGGTTCTCCACCGGTGACCTGACCGGCTGGGACGCAGCCGAGGATCCGACGGTCCTGCGCGACCCGATGGTCACCAACGGCAACGCGCCGGGCGGCATCAACGCCCCGAGCGGTGACCCCAGCGACTACTTCGCCGTCCTGGACACGACCTACGATCCAGGCAACGGCGTCGGGACGGACGTCTGGGAGAGCATCTACCAGGACGACGTCACCTTCGGCGGCGTGACCGGGACCCTTGAGTTCAAGCTGCTCGACCTGGGCGACAGCACGCCGCCGCCCTACGGCGACAATCAGTCGGGCCTGTTGCTCGACAACATCGCCATCAACAACGTCGGTGGCACGGACGTGCTGAGTTTCGACTGGTACGCGCTGACCAAGAAGGACCAGCAGCGCAACGACCAGTTCCTGGTCACCTTCAACGGCGACACGTTGTTCACCTTCGACTACGCCAACTCGTTGATGCCGACCCATGACGCCGGCGGCGGCGGCGGCAACAACTATGGGCCGTTCTCCTACGGCACCGGTTGGCAGAGCACCTGCACCACCCCGGTGCCCGAACCGGCGACTTGGATGCTGCTCGGCGCCGGTCTGCTACCCATCGTCCGGCGCCGTCGGCGCTGATCGCGCCGGCCAAGACGCTGCTGCACTGTCGAACCGCCCGGGTCCCTCGATCCGGGCGGTTCGTTCTCTGGCCCACTGAGCCGCGTCGGCCACGACGGTCATGTACGCCGGTAGGAAGGCCTGGAAGCTGCCGTCGTCGGGATGGACCGAGCCGGCGTGGTTGTCGTCCACCGCGATTGGCGCCGATGTTACCCGGCTTGCGGGGGTCTTGCGGTCAGTAGAGGGTGCGGGCGTGGGGCGAGCCCATCCGGCCGAGGGTGGGCATCGGCCGCAGCCGGTCGGCGATCAGACTCAGCCCGGTGCGGCGGTCGACCTGCCCGTCGACCACCACCACCGGATTGTGCAGCGCGATGTGCCCGTCGCGCTGGTAGACGTCCTTGAAGCAGGTCACCGAGACCACGCCGGTCTCGTCCTCCAGATCGAAGAACAAGGTGTTCCGCCCGGTCCGGGTCGGCGGCCGGTGCGGGCGCAGCACCAGGCCGGCCAGCCGGAACCGGGTATCCGGCTCGGCCCCGGCGAACTCACCCACCGGCCGCACCCCCCGCCGGTTCAGCTCTTCCCGGATCATCGCCACCGGATGCTCTCCCACGGCGAACCCCATCATCTCCCATTCCCCGGCGAGCCGATCCCACGGCGAAAACTCCGGCAGTCGCGGATCCGGCGGCGCATCCGGAACCTCCAAAAAACCGGGGACGCTCGACCTATTTTCTGCCCGCGGAAAACCGGGGACGCTCGACCTATTTCTTGCCTGCTCCGGCAGGTCGGCCCGGGACGCATGGGTCGTATGGGACATACCCGTCCCATTCGCGCGCGGGTCGCCGCCGGCGGAAATAGGTCGAGCGTCCCCGGTTTTTCGGTGGTCGGCGCCGCCGGAAATAGGTCGAGCGTCCCCGGTTTTTTCGAGCTCCTGGAGCTGCCAGAGGAGCATCCGGCGGTGGGGCGAGAGGGAGTCGCAGGCGCCGGCGCGGATCAGGGCGGCGAGGCGGTCCTTGGGGAGTTGGCTGCCGCGGAGCAGGGCGCCCAGGGTGGGGTGGGGGCGGGTGGCGACGATGGCTTCGGCGGTCTCGGGCTGGATCCGCTTGATCTGCGCCAGCCCGATATGGATCCGGCCGTCGCGGGCCTCGGTCCGGGCCGGCCCGTGGTTGACGCACGGTCCGACGATCGCGACCCCGCGGCGCTGAGCCAGGGCGACCAGGGTGTGGGGCGGGTAGAAGCCCATCGGCTGGTGGCGCAGCAGGGCCGCGAAGTACTCGGCCGGGTGGTGCTCGATCAGGTACACGCTGCGGTAGGCCGTGTCGGCGAAGGCGGCGGCGTGGCTTTCGCAGAAGCCGTACCCGGCGAACCCGCGGACCGCCTCGAAGATGCTCGCCGCGGTGGCCGCGTCCAGTCCGTGGGCGATGGCCTTGGCGCAGAAGCTCTCGCCCAGCTTGGCCATCGCCTCCTCGCTGCGATAATGGCTGATGCTGCGCCGGAGCAGGTCCGCCTCGGCCGGGCTCAGCCCGGCGGCGATCCGGGCCACCTCGATCACCTGCTCCTGGTAGACCATCACCCCATAGGTCTTGGCCAGCACCGGCTCCAGTTCCGGGAGCCAATACTCGATGGGCTCCTGCCCGTGCCGGCGCTTGAGGTAGTGCTCGACCATGTTGCCCTTGATGGGGCCCGGCCGGATCAGCGCCAGGGCGGCCACCAGGGGCTCGAACGAGTCGCAGTGCAGCCGGGCGTGGAGCGTGCGCTGCGCCGGCGAGCCGACCTCGAACGCGCCGATGGTCTCGCTCCGCCGCAGGCGCGCGTAGGTGGCCTGGTCGTCCAGCGGCACGGCGAAGATCTCGAACTCGGGCCGGTGCCGCTGGACGAACCGGTTGGCGTCCTCGATCACCGAGAACATCGGCAGGCACAGGCAGTCGAACTTGCACAGCCGATCCTCGACGTCTTCCTTGTCGCCCTGAATGACCCGAAACGGCTTGGCCGCCATCTGCACCCCGACCAGATCGCGCAGCGGCTCCGGGGAGATGATCACGCCGCCCAGATGGGTGCCGAGGTGCCGCGGGATGCCGGCCAACTGCGGGACGATGTCGCGTAGCCTGGCATAGCGCTCCTCGGCCCAGGGGCTCTGCCGCACGTCGGGGTATTTGAGCTCCGCGCCGTCGATCTGATCGCAGCCCAGGCGGGGCAGGGACTTGGCCAGCCGGTCGACGTCCTCGGGCGGCAGCGCCAGCGCCCGGCCGACATCGCGGATGGCGCTCCGGGCGTGGTAGCGCATGTAGGTCCCGGTCATCGCCACGTGCTCCACTCCGTAGCGGGCGACCACGTAGTCGATCACCTGGTCCCGCCCCTCGCGGTCGAAGTCCACGTCGATGTCGGGCAGGCTCTCGGTCCGCTCCTCGTTGAGGAACCGGGCCGGGGTGATGTCGCGCTGGTAGGCGTCGACGTTGGTGATGCGCAAGACGTAACAGACCACGCTGCCCGCCGCCGAGCCGCGCCCGGCGCAGCGGATGCCCTGCGCCCGAGCCCAGCGGCAGACGTCCCAGACCAGCAGGAAGTAGCCCTCCAGCCGCAGCGCGCGGATGATTCGCAGCTCCTCCTTGACCCGCTCGAAGACCGGCCGCCAGAGGTGCCGCGGATAGCGGTCCATGACTCCGTCGACCACCAGCCGGGAGAGGTAGACCGCCTGCTCGGCCGGCGGGATGCCATTGAATCCCGGCACGAACCGGTCGGCGGTCAGGTTCAGCGGCGTGCACTCGCCGGCGATGGCCACGGTCTCGTCCACCGCCTCCGGCAGATCGGCCCACCGCCGCCGGACGGCCGACTCGCCGGCCAGGTACTGCAGATCGTTGACCGGCCGGCCGGGAAACGGGGTATCGACCGTCTCCAGGAAGCGGGTGCAGCACAACACGTCGTAGAGCGGGAACTGCTCCCGGCGGACGTAACGCACGTCGCCGGTGGCGGCAACCCGGAGCCCCAGCCGCCGGGCCAGGCCGACCTGTCGCAGAGTCAGCTCCCGATCCCCAGGACACCCCACCCGGTGCAGCTCGACGACCACCTGCCGCCGGCCGAAGCAGTCCATCAACCGCCGCAGCCAGGCCTCGGCCCGGTCCTCGGCCCCCCGCCTCAGCCACTCCGCCAACGCCCCCCGCCGCCCGCCGGTGAGCACGAACAGCTCCTCCCCGCCAGCCGCCTCGATGTCCCGCCACTCCGCCGGCCCCCCGCCCCGCGAAAAACCGGGGACGCTCGACCTATTTTCCGCCGAAAAACCGGGGACGCTCGACCTATTTTCGGCCCTCTCCGGCAGGACGGCCAAGGCAGTCTGGGGCGGATGGGAGCTATCCGTCCCAGCCGCGTACCGGTCACCACCGCCGGCAAAAATAGGTCGAGCGTCCCCGGTTTTTTGAGCGTCCCCGGTTTCTTTGAGGTGGGTGCGGGAGATCAGACGGCAGAGGTGGCGGTAGCCGGTCCGGTTGCGGCAGAGGAAGGTCAGCGGGCCGTCGAGGGAGGTCACCGTGCCGCCCAACAGCGGGCGGATCCCGGCCGCCTTGGCCGCCGCCTCGAACCGGGGCAGGGCGCACAGGTAGTCCTCCTCGGTCAGCGCCAGGGCCTCTTGCCCCAGCTCCGCCGCCCGCTCCAGATACGCCTCGGGATGCCCCGCCGCGCGGAGGAAGCTGTAGCAGGTCGTGACCCGCAGATGGACGAACCCGGCCATGCCTCTCGCCGTGATGCAAACAAATGTTCGTATAGCGTACCACGGACTCCTCCCGTCGAGGTTGCGGACTCGTGACTCGACGCCGGCGGGCAGGGGAGCCGACCAGACTGGCTAATGGCACGCGCCGGGAGAGCCGTCATGCCCGCGCTGCGCGCCGGATTCGCCGAGACCGACATCACCCCGCCGACCCACCTCACCCTGGCCGGGATGTTCCAGCCGCGGCCGATTCAGGGAGTCCACGACCCGCTCTACACCCGCGCCGCGGTGCTCGACGACGGGCGGGAGAAGCTGGTCCTGATCGCCTGCGACCTGATCTCCTTCCGTGGCGAGCTCCCCGGCCGGGTGCGGGCCGAGATCGCCGCGCGGTGCGGCACCACCCCCGACCGGGTCGCGCTGTTCGGCAGCCACACCCACAACGGGCCGTACACCACGGACTCTATCGGGCGTGCCGACCCGGACTACTTGGCCGGGCTCGAACAGTCCCTGATCGCCGTGGCCGACGCCGCGCGGGACGACCTGGCCCCGGTCCGGCTGACCGTCGGCACCGCCTACGAGGGGCGCCTGTCCTTCAATCGGCGCTATGTCATGAAGGACGGCCGGGTGCGCACCCATCCGCCGCGCGGCTCGAACCTGGTGGCCTACGCCGAAGGGCCGAAGGATCCCGAGGTCGGGGTGCTGGGGTTCTTGGCCGACGATGGCTCGCCGCGCGGGATGCTGGTCAACTTCACCTGTCACCCCACGGTCATGGGCGGCGTGCCGCAGGTCTCGGCCGACTACCCCGGTGCCCTGGCCCGCCACCTCAAGGAGCGTGTCGGCCCCGCGCTGGTGCCGCTGTTCGCCAACGGCGCGGAGGGCAACATCTGCCAGATCGACGTCGACCGTCCGGAAGCCCCCGCCAGCGGCCCGGAGCACACCGACACCATGGGCGCCATCCTGGCCGGCCAGGCGCTGACCTGCGTCGCCCCCGAGACCGCCCTCGACGAGGTGGCCCTGGCCGCCCGGTCGACCACCATCCAGGTCCCGTTGCGCGACCCGGATACCACGCCGTACCACGGCACGCTGTTCAGCGGCGAGCCGCGGCCGGACGTCGAGGAGCGCTACCGCGAGACGCAGGCGATCATCCGCGAGCGGCTGAAGACCGACCCGCTGGAGCCGGTCGAGGTCCAGGTGATGCGGATCGGCCCGGCGGCGCTGGTCATGGTCCCGTGCGAGCTGTTCGTCGAGTACGGGCTGGATATCAAGCTCCGCTCGCCCATCAAGCCGACCTTCATCGTCGGCCTGTCGAACCGCAACGTGGGCTACCTGCCGACCCGCCACGCCTTCGACCGCGGCGGCTACGAGGTCCGCACCGGGATGGCCAGCCAACTGGTCCCCGAGGCGGGCGACCGGCTGGTCGAGACGGCGATGGGGCTATTGAGCGAGTTGGCCTGAGGCGGCCCTTGCTATAGCCGGGGACAGTATACCTATTTCGGCCGGTCGAAGGATGGCTATGGACTGGCTGACCATGCGCATCGCCTGACGCTATATACGGTGACAGTATACGTATTTCGGCGCATGGCGCGGCCATGCGCCGAAATACGTATACTGTCACCGTATATAGCGTCAGGCGATGCGCATGGTCAGCCCGCCGTCGATGACCACCACCTCGCCGGTGATGTACTCGTTGTCGATCAGGGCCAGGACCATCTGCGCGATTTGATCCGGGCTGCCCTCGCGGTGGAGCGGCACGCGGTTCTTGAGGTTGTGCTCCTGCTGCTCGGGCGTCATCGCGGCGTGGAAGTCGGTGCGGATGATGCCCGGACAGACCGCGTTGACGCGGATGTTCTCGTCGGCCAGCTCCCAGGCCAGGCAGCGGGTGAACTGGACCAGGGTCGCCTTGACGCAGCCGTAGGTGATCATCTTGGGCAGGCCGCGGATCCCGGCCACCGAGGCGGTGTTGACGATCACCGCGTGGTCGGACTTGCGCAGCAGCGGCAGCGCGGCCCGGCAGACGTGGAACGCGCCCTTGACGTGGACCGCGAAGGCGCGGTCCCAGTCCTCCTCGGAGACCTCCTCCAGCTTGCCCGGCGCGCCGTACCCGGCGTTGTTGATGACCACGTCCAGCCGGCCCCAGTCGTCGGCGATGCGACCGACTGCGGCGGCTACCTCGGCTCCCGAGGCCACGTCGCCCTGGAGCAGCAAGACCTCGGCGGCGCCCGCCTGACGGCACAAGCGTTCGGTCTCCTCGGCGCCGGATTCATTGCCCAGGTAGTTGACCGCGATCCGCCCGCCACGTCGCGCCAGCGCCACGGCGATGGCCCGACCGATGCCCCGGCTCGCGCCGGTGACCAAGGCGTCCAACGACTGCATGAAATCCTCCCGTCAAGCTCGTTCGGCTTGGGCTACAGGAGCCAGAGCAGCACCACCAGCGCAACCAGCACGCCGACGACCCCGGTGCCGCAGCCGCCCTTCTTGGCGCCCTGGGCCTGCAACAAGACCGCGCCGCCGGCCTTCGGGTCGAAGCCCACCGGCCAGACGGTCTTCTGGTTGTACCGGGCGAGCTGGACCTGGGCGCCGACCAGGCTGGCGCCCTGCAGGTTGGCGGCGATCAGATTGGCGCGGTAGAAGTTGGTGTTGCTGCAGAACGCGCCGCCCAGGTTCGCGCCGGACAGATCGGCCTCGGTCAGGTCGGCGTCCTGGAGGCTGGCGCTCTCCAGGTTGGCGTCGCTCAGCTTGGTCTTGACGAACTGCGACCCGCTCAAGTCCTGTCCCTTGAGGTTGGCGTCGGTGAGGTCCAGACCGCTGAAATCGACGCCGCTGTAGGAGTCGGCCTTGAACTTGTGCAGCACGGTGCCGTGGTTCGATCGCACCTCGGGCATGGTGGTCTCCGGTAGTGGCTTTCGCTACGGTGATGGTTGGCCGGCCGGCGACGGGCTCCTGCGCGGTTGACCGCACGCGGCGGGTGGGGGTACGCTAGGATCCGCCGACGGAGGCATCATGGCCGAGACCTTCCCGCTGATCGGGCGCATGTCCGGGGTCCCGGAACTGCGCGCCAGGCTGGCCGAGTTGTCGCTTGAGCTGCCCTGCGACGAGTCCATCCTGGCCGCCCCCGCCTCGCCCCTGGCCGAGCCGTTGGAGGTGGCCGGCCTGACCATCGGCAACCGCTGGTGCATCCAGCCCATGGAGGGTTGGGACGGGACCAAGTCCGGCCTGCCGACCGAGCACACCGTCCGCCGCTGGCGGCGCTTCGGGCAGAGCGGCGCGAAGCTGATCTGGGGTGGCGAAGCCGTCGCCGTGCGGCACGACGGCCGGGCCAATCCCAACCAGCTCCTGCTGGCCGAATGGACCGCGGCGGCCCTGGCCGACCTCCGCGCCGCCCTGGTCAGCGCGCACAGGGAACGTTTCGGCAACGACGACGGGCTGGTCGTCGGCCTCCAGTTGACCCACTCCGGCCGCTTCAGCCGGCCGAACGAGAAGTCCCGGCTGGAGCCGCTCATCGCCTACCATCACCCGTTGCTTGACGCCCGCTTTGGCATCCCGCCGGACCATCCGGTGCTGAGCGACGTGCAGCTCCGGGGCTACATCGACGACTACGTCAAGGCGGCCGAGACGGCCTGGAACCTGGGCTTCGATTTCGTCGATCTGAAGCACTGCCACGGGTACCTGGGTCACGAACTGCTCAGCGCCTACGAGCGCGACGGTGACTTCGGCGGCAGCTTCGAGAACCGGACCCGGTTCCTCCGGGAGATTGTCGCGGGCATCCGCGCGGAAGCCCCCAACCTGCGCATCGGCGTGCGGCTGAGCGCGTTCGACCTGCTCCCGTTCCAGCCCGACCCCGCCCAGAGCGACGGCACGCGTCTTGGGCCCGGCATCCCGGTCCCCGCTGACGGGGCGCTGCCCTACCCGGCCTTCGGCTGCGACCGGCTGGACCCGCTGGCCATCGATCTGAAGGAGACGGCGCGGTTCCTGGAGCTGCTCGACGCCTTGGACATCCACCTGGTCAACCTCTCGGCGGGCAGCCCGTACTACAACCCGCACCTCCAGCGGCCGGCTATCTACCCACCCTCGGACGGGTACCAACCGCCGGAGGACCCGCTGGTCGGCTGTGTCCGCCAGATTCAGGCCACCCGCGAGCTGAAGGCCAGGTTCCCGCAACACGCCATCGTCGGCACGGCCTACAGCTACTTGCAGGACTACCTCCCGCAGGTCGCCCAGGCGGTGGTGCGCGAAGGTTGGGTGGATCTGGTCGGGATCGGCCGGATGGTGCTCAGCTACCCCGACCTCCCGGCGGACTGCCTGGAGCGGGGCGAACTCGACAAGAAGCGCATCTGCCGGACTTTCAGCGACTGCACCACCGCGCCGCGCAACGGCTTGCGCTCCGGCTGCTACCCGCTCGACGAGTTCTACAAGCGCAGCGAAGAGCGCCGGCGGCTGCAACAAGTCAAACGCGGCGAGTGACCGCGGAAGAGTTCCAGGAGCCTTGTCTGGGCCTAGGTACCCACCGCGCCGACCGAGCTGATGGCGGTGGTCGAGACGCTTGAGTCCGCCGGCTGTACGCCACCGAGTCCGAGCTGAACCGCATCCCCCAGGGCACGGTGCCGCTGGACGAGCACCAGGCCCGGCAAGTCCTCCGCGTCCTCGACGCGCCGGACGACCTCGACGATGTGCAGAAGGTCTACGCCAACTTCGATATCGACGAAGCGGTGCTGGAAGCGGTGTCGGGGGATTAGCGGCGGTAGGAGGCGTTGGCTACTTCGGGAGGCCCGCGGGTTCGCCGGGCGATAGCTGCTTCACCTCGACTGGGTAAGTGGCGAGAACTGGGGTCCAGCCTTCAGCATCAGCCTGTCCGTCCCGATGCGCACGGCACAGGAACCTCAGCTCGTAGATGCCGGGACCGTCCAGGGAAAGCCCGGGCATTGCGGCGTGACACATGATCTTCTGAACCGGGCCGGTTTCAAGGGTTCGCACCGCCGCCCGTAGCACGGTGCCGTGCCACCACTGGAAGGCGACGTCCCAGAGTGACGTGAGACGATCTTCCTCGTCGAACCAGACCGCGGCGCAGGCGTACAGGCTAGGCCCTTCTTGTGGGAACTCGGCACCAAGCGGGAGCTGGATCCCGCCGACGAGCCCGTGGACGTCCAGCAGGCCGGAGCCGTTGTGGTGGATGTCTTCTCCGAGCCGCAACAGCGGGCAACGCGGCATGCGGCACCACCCATCCAAGCAGCTATCCGGAGTCTTTGTCCGGCCAGCGACGTGTGCCACTGGCGGCTTGTCCGCCAGTGCTCCAGGGCAGCCGTAAGCACACTGGCGGACAAGCCGCCAGTGGCACACGGACAAGAACTCCGGTCACCTGCCTAGCTCACGCATCGGCGTCTCCTCCACCGTGAGTTCGGCAGGATGTGCGCTGTGAAGCGCTTTGCGACTCATCTGAGTGGGCGGCGATCAGCGGAAGGTGAGGGGCGTGTAAGTCGCGAACTGCCCCGGAGAACCGTATTCCGGCATCCCTATCGCGGGAGGCCAACGGACTCCGTCAGGCGGTAGGCACCGCACGGGAAAGGCAGGCAGGCATGAAGGTCGGAGTGATTACCTTCACCGACGGGCGGGAGCGGTGCTTCCGCGGGCAGCGGGATGACTGTTTCGGGTTTCAGGCCGCCATCGTCGATTGGCTGAAGAAGGAAGGCCATGAGGGCGTCGGCGGTGACGAGATCGTCTGGAATTGGTCGACGGCGCGGGACCAGGCGAAGCGGGTCGCCGACTGTGACGCGGTGATCTTCAACTTCTGCGTCTGGTCGTACCCCGACTTCACCGCCCAGGCGGCCAACTACATCGACGCGCCGATCTGTTTCGTCGGGAACATCAATCCCGGCGCGCCGGGCTGGGTGGCGTTCTTCGCCTCGGCCGGCACCATGGACGAGATCGGCCGCAACTTCGGGCGAGTGCTCGGCGACATCAACACTGATCAGGTCGGCGGCGACCTGCGCCGCTGGCTGCAGGCTCACGAGCCCGCCAAGCGCCTGCGCGGCGAGGAGGCGGCGCGCAGGCTCCACGGGCAGCGCTACGGCGAATTCGACGGCCCCAGCATGGGCATGTACACCGGGCACCTGGACCAGTCGCAGTGGATGGAGCAGTTCGGCGTTCAGGTCTACCACCGCTCGCAGCTCACCTTGTACTGGAAGATGCTCGAAGTGGCCGGCGAGCGGGTCGAGGCCGGCGTCAAGTGGCTGGAAGAGGTCTGTCAGAGCGTCGAGTACGACGACGAGAACCTGACCCGCGGGATGGACGGAACCCTGGCGCGGCAGGTCCGGCTGTACCTGGCGATCAAGGACTTCTGCAAGCTGGAGGGCGTCGACTTCTGCGGCCTGACCGGCCAGCTCGACTTCACCGAGTGGGACCAGGGCTGCATCATGGACGTGCCCGAGGCGCTGCTCAACGACACCGCCGACTGGGAGGAGGAGAGCAAGAAGCCGGTCATCTGCGCCACCGAGTGCGACAGCAACGGCGCGCTGACGATGCAGATCATGCACCAGATCACCGGCACGCCGGTGCTGTTCGCCGATCTGCGCCACTACCACGAGGACTTGGACATTTACGACCTGGTCAACAGCGGGCAGCACGCGCCGTGGCTGTCGAAGCGCAGCGCCAACTACCGCGACAACTGGTCGGTGGTGCGGCTGATGCCGGCGCTGGGCTTCTACTTCAAGGGCGGCGGCGCCAGCGTGCAGTTCTACAGTGAGGCCGAGGAGGTCGTCACCTACGCGCGGCTGACCCGCAAGGCCGGCATCTACCGGATGCACCTGTTCACCGGCTCGTGGGTCGACTTCGGCCACGAGAAGACCGAGGAACTGGGCCAGATGACGACCTACCCCTGGCCTCACGTTTGGGGCAAGTTCGACATCCCGATGACCTCCCTGGCCCAGAACTTCTCCTGCAACCACATCCACGCGGTGACCGGCAACATCGTCGGCGAGCTCGAGGCCGCCTGCGAGGCGCTGGGCATCGAGCCGATCGTGCTCACCTGAGTCCCTGCCCGGCGGGAGGGAGACCCCTCCCGCCGGGCGGCTCGACGGCCTGGAGGGGAGCGTTCCGCATGGCCTTCGACGAAGGGCTGGCCAGCCGCGTCCGCGAGGCGCTGGGCGATGCCGGGCTGACCGAGAAGCGGATGTTCGGCGGGGTGGGGTTCCTGCTCAACGGGAACATGGCTTGCGGCCTCATCAACAGCGACCTGATCGTCCGGGTCGGGCCGGCGGCCTACGCCGAGGCGCTGGCCGAGCCCGGCGCCAGGCCGTTCGACATCACCGGCCGAGCCATGTCAGGATGGGTCATGGTCTCGCCCGACGGCCACGACGCGGACCACGATCTCCGCGCCTGGGTCGACCGCGGCGTGGCCTTCGCCGCTACGCTTCCGCCAAAGTAGCCGCTACGGCCCCGGGGGATAGGCCCGCACCTCGATGATCCTGGCGTGGTCCAGGCCGTTGGTGGCGGTGACGGTGATCCGCAGCGCCGAGACCTTGGTCGGCTGGAGGTCGTGGACCCGCCGCCGCTGGTAGTTGCCGGAGACCAGGGCCAGGGTGGCCCGCTGGCCGTCGAGCAGCCCTTCCAGCTTGTAGTCACAGACAGTCTCCTCCTGCGGCCGGCCCCAGTGCATCCGGTCGGTGTAGGCGTCGCTGTGGCTGAGGGTGAGCACGCGGTGCTGGCCGGTGTCGAAGGTGAGCCGCACCTGTCCCAGCTCGACCGGCTCCGGCCAGCGCAGCTCCAGGTACGCCGGCAGACCCGCGTCCGGGTCCGACATCCAGCGGTGGGTGCCCGGGTTGGCGTACTCCGGCCGCGCGCCCTTCGGACCATGGACGGCGTGGGTCTGACCGCTCACCACGTTGGTCGCCGGGCCGTCCGGCTGCTCCGACGAGGCGCTCACCGTGGCGCTCCGAGCGAGATCGTCCGGGTCCTCGTTGACCACGCCGATCAGGTAGACATCGTCGCGCAACAGCTTCTGCTGGATCGCCCGCATCGCCGCGCCGTCGCCGGCCAGGTCCGCCGGCTGGAGACCGTGGGCGACGGCGTGCGCCGCGGCGGTGCCGACGCCCTGACCCATGGCGGCGCAGGTGGCCATGACCCGGGTCGAGGCGAAGGCGATGTGCGTGGCGGAGTGGTTGCGGCCGGCGAACATCAGGTTCGGGACAGCCGCCGAGACGCACGACCGGAGCGGAATCTCGAACAGGTGTGGCGTGTAGATGGCCGAGTTCGGCTTCTCGTCCACGTCGTCGATGCCGCCCGGCGTGTGCCGATCGATGGACCAGCCGCCGAAGGCGATGGCGTCGACGAAGTGGACGCTGTCCATGATGTCGGACTCGCACAGCACGTGCTGGCCGACGAACCGCCGGCTCTCGCGCTTGCCGGGCAGGAAGCCGAACCAGTCCAAGGCCCACTGCTCCGCGCCGTGCTCGCCGCCGTTCTTGATGTGGTCCCAGACGCCCAGCATGATGGCCAGCAGCTCGTCGCGAATGGTCTCGTTGTCCTTGATGGTGTCGAGCTTGCCGCCCCACTCGACCCACCAGTAGCCGTACTCCAGGCCGCGGTCGACGCCGCTGGTGGCGTGGTTGCGGAAGCGGAGGTCCTCCTCGGTGAACTGGCGCGCCCAGACCGGCGGGACGTACGGCATCGGGCGGTCGTGCTTGCGGGCCACGAACAGCAGCGAAGAGCCGAGGCTGTAGTCGTCGGCCTCGTCGCCGGCCAACGACTCGCCGAACTCGTTCCGGCCCTCCCGCCCGCGGCGGAACGGCGCGCCGGCCTCGGCGCCCAGCCGCCCGTCGCCGGTGCAATCGACGAACACCGCGGCCTTGATGCTGTACGAGTCCTCGGTGCTCTGCCGGTCGGCCAAGGCCCGGACGATGCGGTCGCCAGATACCTCCGCGCCGGTCACCGTGGTGTTCAGGAAGAGGGTCAGGTTCGGCTCGGCGCGGCACTTCTCGTACAGCACCAGATCCAGCATGGAGGCGGACCGCTGCGGGTTGCGGACGGTGGTTTCGAGCCGGATCTCCTCGATCAGCCCGCCTTCCCGGGCCTCGGTCTCGAGCTCCTTCCCGCGCCCGCCGCTGGCGTCGGCGCCGACGATGTGCATGCGCACCTCGCTCGACGCGTTGCCGCCCAGGACGGGGCGGTCCTGGATCAGGATCACCCGCGCGCCGCACCGCGCCGCGGCAATGGCGCAGGGCACGCCGGCCGGCCCGCCGCCGGCCACCAGAACGTCGCACTCCAACTCGTGTCGGTCCATGCCAAACCTCTCGGAGCGTGGTCTTGGCCGTCTGCGCGGCATTCCTTGTCCAGAACAGGACCGGCCCGTGTCGGGGCCAATCGACCCGTGTGACGAGACGCGGGAGATGGCCATGGTGAGGCACGGAGTGATGGTCTGGCTGGCGGCGCTGGGGGTCGTGGCGGCGGCGGCCGAGCCAAGGTTGGCCGCGGCGGGACGGGCGGAGGCGTTAGTCAAACTGGATGGCGTGCTGGACGAGCCGGCCTGGGCGAACCTGCCGTGGAACACCGACTTCGTCGACGCCCGGGCCAGCGCCGAAGCCGGCGGCGGGTCGGCCCCGGCGGCGGCGCAGACCCGGTTCAAGGTCCTCCACCACGCCGACTGGCTGTACCTCGGCGTCGAGTGCGACGAGCCGCGGATCGAGTCGCTCAAGGCCAGCGCCAACGAACACGACTCGATGGTCTTCATGGATGACTGCGTGGAGGTGTTCTGCGATCCCGCGGGACAGGGCCGGTACTACTACCACTTCGTGGTCAACACCAAGGGCGCCTGGTACGACAACTTCGGGGCGGATTACGGCGTGGTCCACGCCAAGCTGTGGGAGTGCCCGCTGGCCGTGGGCACGGCGGTCGATCAGCCGGGCAAGCGCTGGTGCGCGGAGATCGGCATCCCACTGGCCGCGCTGAACCTGAAGGACGCGGCGGCCGAGTGGCTGTTCAACGTCACCCGCGAGCGGTACGCCGGCGGCGGGCTGGAGTTGAGCACCTGGGCCCCGTTGCGCGGCAACTTCCACCAGCCGAAGCTGTTCGGCAAGCTGCGCGGGGTGACGGTCGAACGGTCCGACTTCGCCGTCGAGCTGGGCGAGCCGAAGCTGTCGGTTTCCGGAGGCGGGACCGGTTGGCGCACGCTGCGGCTGCGGGCCGAACTGGCCAACCACTCCGGCCGCGAGCGCAAGCTGGCCGTCGAGGTCGGCTTGTTCGGCGCGAAGGACAAGCCGGCCGCCGGCGAGCCGGTGACGCTTCGGCCGGGCGAGAGCCGCGCCGTCGACCTCCCGCCGGTCAGGACCCCGGCCGATCTGCGCACGGCGGCGGTGCAGCTCACCGTGCGTGACCTCGCTACCGGCCGGCCAGCGACCATCGTGGTCAAGTCGCTCAACGCCGAGTACCGGGCCCTCGATCTCCAGGTCCTGCAGCCGGTCTACCGGCGCAACATCCACGCCACCGAGAAGCTCGGCGAGATCGTCTTCCGCGTCCTACCGGCCGACGACATCGTCCCCGCCTCGGTGCGCTGCCGGCTGGTAGATGCCAAGGGCGCCGCAGTGGCCGAGCGGACGTTCGCTCGGGCCGATCTGGCCGGTGACCTCCGCCTGGCCGCCGACAAGCTGACCGTCGGGCGGTACACGCTGCGGGCCGAGGCGCTGAACCAGGCCGGCGCGGTCCAGGCTGAGGCCAGCACGGCCATCGGCAAGCTGGCCCCGGCGCCTGGGAACGAGGTGCGGGTCGATCAACACGGCAACGTGCTGGTCAACGGCCGGCCGCAGGTGGTCATCGGCTGGTACGGCTCGGTGCCGACCCAGGACCCGCGCGCCGACGTGGTCGCGTTGCAGAACGTCCAGACGCCGGTGGTACTCAAGCAGACCGACGTGTCCGGCGTGCGCCAGGCGTGGGAGGAGCGCCGCTGCTACTCCATCGTCAGCATCGAGCCGGTCCGGCTGCACTACACCTTCAACCTGTGGCGCGACCCGAAGAACACGGTCCATTCCGAGCACACGGCCCTCGACGGCCCGAGCGAGGAGTGTCGGGGCTACCTGCGCCGGCTGGTCGAGGCGGTCCAGGGCGAGCCCGGCCTGCTCGGCTACTACCTGGCCGACGAACCGGAGATCCACAACACCCGCAGCGACTACCTGGAGGCGTACTACGCCTTCATGCGCGAGTTGGACCCGTACCACCCGATCCTGATCACCAACGACACCCTGGACGGGATCGTCACCCACGGCTACCGGGCCTGCGACATCCTGGCGCCCGACCCGTATTCGGCGGCCTGGGACTATGTCCCGAACTTCCTCCGCCGGGCCCGTTCGGTAATGGGGCCGGGACAGGCGCTGATGCTGACTCCCTGGCACTCGGCCTCGGACACGCACTCCAACCAAGACATGGGCTCCGGGCGGCCCTACCCGTATGCGGTCATGCGTCACCAGTACCTGGTCTCGGTGGCCATGGGTTGTCGCGGCTTCGCGGCGTACACCAGCGGGTTCTTCATGCCCGAGCCCATCCTGCGCTATGGGTTGCCGGCCATCTGGCGCGAGGTGCGGTTTCTGGAGCCGGCCATGGCCGCGCCGGCGGTCGAAGTGCAGGCCAAGGCCGACGCGCCGGTGGCGGCGTGGTGCCGTCAGCTTGACGGGCAAGTCACCCTGATCGTCGTCAACCACAAGCCCGGAGCGCGGGAGGTGACCATTTCCAGCCCGGCGCTGCGCGCCGTGAAGTCGCTCGACGTGGTCGCCGAGGGGCGCGCCGTGGCGGTCAAGGACGGCGCCTTCACGGAGCGATTCGCCGAGGGCGAAGCGCGGATCTACACCACCGATCCGGCCGGCCGGAAGCTGCCCACCAACGCCGCCAACGAACGCGCCATCGCCGAGGCGGAGAAGGCGGCCGACCTGGCCGGCGACGTCCTGCACGTCAACCGCGGCGTGCGCGCCCGGGCGGCCGAAGGCTACTACGCGCCCTGGTTCCACCAGTACTACTACTACGCGGTCAACGGCATCCGCGACGATGACGGCTGGTACTGCTCGCACGCCGGCGGCAAGCCGTCATGGCTGGAACTGACTCTGCCGCGGCCGGCGCTGCTCAAGCTGGTGCGGGTGGTCACGCCGAACTTGAGCGACTACGACCTGCAGTTCACCGCGCCGGACGGCAGCCTTCGGGTGGCCGAAGTGCGGGGCAACACGGCCGAGGTGGCGGAGCATCTGCTGAACCCGCCGGTGACCGCGCTGAAGGTGCGCATCACGGCGCTCAAGACTCGGGAGGGCGCCGATCCCAAGGCCGCCATGGTGCGCGAGATCGAGGCCTACGAGACCGGCACCGGCGGCGTGCCGACCGCGGTCAGGCTGCTTTCGGCGGCGCCCGAGGTGGTCGCCTACCAAGCCCCGGAGTTCGAAACCACCGGCGAGCCGATCCTCTGGTGCGACGACTTCGACGACTTCCAGCACGCCGACCAGTACTTCTGGGACGCGCGCGACACCAAGTGGGTCTACAAGCCCGACACGCTCAACGCCGAGACCAACCCCGGCCAGGTCACCATCAGCGCCGTCAAGGGCGGCACGGCGATGACCCGCATCCTCCCGTACCAGCGCGAGCACCGTTGGTTCCAGGTCAAGCTCGACGCCATCGCGGGCGAAGGGTACAAGTTCATGACCGCCGGCTTCGCGGATTCATCCGGCAAGCCGGGATACCGCAAAGGCATCAGCACCTCCCGGCCCGGCATCTACACTCTGGACACCTGGTACGTCCACCCGAGCTACCGCGACGGCGCCGCCAAGAAGTGCTTCATCTCGCTCTACGTCAGCGCCACCCGGTTTACCTTCGACCGCGTGCAGTTGGCGCGCCGGCCGGCCAATGGCCTGGCGGTGACGCTGACCGACGGCTCGCCGCTGCCCGAGGCCCTGCGGCAGGGCGACGAGTTGATGTACCGCCTGTTCCTCGACGAGCCGGCCACCGACGTGGTGGTCGAGACTTCGGCGGGGCCTGGCTACCTGCCGCTGCCCATCAACGGTGAGCCCTATGTCACGCTGCGTCGGACCGGCGACGGCGACGGCCGGGAGTGGCTGGGCAAGGTCAAACTCGGCCCCGGCACCGGCAAGTACGACGGCGCCTACCCGGTCTTCTGGCGGGCGGTGATCACCGGCGGAAAGATCGCCGAGACATACGCCTGCGCGGGGCTGAAGGTGGAGTGAGTAGCATGGCGCGATGGACCTGTCTGCTGTGTCTGGCCTGCACCGCGACCACGGCCGCCGAGGGGGGTGACAACTTGGTCCCCAACCCCGGCTTCGAGCAGGGCGGGGCGGGGTGGGACGAGCGGGGGCAACCGGTAGTGCTCGACCGCTTGGCGAAACATGGCGGTGAGGCGTCCTGCAAGTGCGTCGGGCACGACCAGTTGCAGTACCCGCACTTCCATTGGGTCAAGAGCGCCGACATCCCGGCCGAGCCCAACCGGGCGTACCGGTTCAGTCTGGCCATCCGCGGTGAACTCACCAAGGGCACCGTCGAGCCGTGCATCCGCGAGGTCGGCGGCGACAACAATACCATCCGGTACCACGCCATCGAGTCCCTGACGCGCTCGCGGCTCGAATGGCAGGTCCACACTGGCGAGATCATCACCTCCAGCCGGGCGCACCATCTCCAAGTCTACCTGATCGTCCGGGACCTGATCGGGACGGTCTGGTACGACGACGTCGAGCTGGTGCTGCTGCCCGGACGCGAACTGCCGCGGTTCGGGCAGGGCCGGCGGGTCACCTTCCCCGGCGGCGTCGGCGGGCTGCCGATGGCCGTCGAGCAGGTCACCGACGCCGGCGGCGCGGTCGAGGTCTGGACCACGGGAGCCCGTTACCGGATCGCTCCGACTACCGGCGAAATCACCGGCTGGCAGCGGATCGGCCGGGAGCGAGAGGCGGTCCGGTTGACTCTGCGTCCGGCGCCGGGCGCGCTGCGCCGGATCCAGTCGGACCGCGGTGTGTGCGTGCTAGGGAACGAGCACCTGGAGATCGGGGTCCAGGCCGACTCGCTGCTGGTCCTGGGCCCGTCCCGGCCGACCCGGGTCGAGGTCACCGGCGGCTCCGGCGGGCGGTACGTCGAGCGCGCCGAGGGGCACCTCCAGGTGATCGACAACGACGGCGGGGTCAACCTCCATCCGTATGCCGTGCCGGGCAGCGGTGGGGTGGCCCCGTTCGCGCCCGGTGACGACGACCTGACGAAACCGGGATGGACGGCCGCCTATGACTTGACGGAGAGCCACCTGCTCGGCGTAGCGATCTACCCGCCGCGGCCGTTCGACTGGGCGCGGTCGTTCGACCACCAGGTCGCCCACACCGGCGGATACCCGTCCGACCACGCATTGGAGAGCTGGCGCCGGTACGTCACCTCCGTCTGTTTGCACGAGAGCATCTGGGCCGGCGGGTCACCCATCAGCCACACCGGGCCGTACACCATCGCCGACGCGGCGGAGCTGAAACGGGTCAAGGACACCTGCGAGCGGCTGGGGCTGAAGCTGATCGTCTACATGAGCCCGTACTTCTACGTGGAGATCGACCCTGAGCCGGCGGCGTTCATGGCGCAACTGGCAGAGCACAAGCAACGGCTCGGGTTCCACGGGATCTACTACGACGGTGTCTACAGCCGAGACTGGACCAAAGCCTACACGGTCATGCGCCTGACGCGCGAGATGTTCCCGGACGGGCCGGTCTACCTCCACACCACCATCGGCGCGCCGCTCCACACCAAGACGATGTGGTGCCCCTTCGTCGATACCTACGCCGACTACACGCTGCGCGGGGAAGGGCACCCGACCACCGGCGCCGACGACCCCTACTTGCGGTACGTGGCCGCCGGCTACCGGCTGTCCAACGCCATCGGCTTCATGAAGGGCGACAAGTGGGACCTGCCTGCCGACCGGCAGCTCGAAGTCATGCTCCGCCTCAACGGCCGAGCGCGGCTGTCGGTCTATGCCAAGCGGGGCGAAGACGGCGGCTATCTCTGGGCCGGCGACCGGGTGCCGCTCGACAGCGAGTGGACCCGGACCTACTGGCCGGCCCTGCAGCGGCTGAAGGACGCTTGGCGCAAGGGCCGGCTGGATGGCCTGATCGGACCGTAGGGCATCAGCGGAAGCGCAGCACTCGCGTCTCACCTTTGGCCAGCTTGAGCGTCAGCCGCGGGCCTTGCCCGAGCGGGCTGCCGTCCAGGGCATCCACCACGGGCCCTTCCCAGCCGGTGTCGAGCTCGACCGGGCCGCCGCTCAGGGCGTGGAGCGAGAGCAACCCCTCGGCCGCCCAGACAGCGAGGTCGATCTGCGCGTAGAGGTGTACGCCGGCGACCCGAGCCAGCGCGCGGACCAGTTCGGAGGTCAGTTGCGGCACGCCGACGAAGGCGTCAGTACCCGTGGCCGTCCGCCGCACCGCCACCGCCGGCGAGCCGTCCGACCAGGTCGCCCAGGTCTCGGCCTCGGTCGCGTCCACGGCAAACAGCGGCGTGATCGCGTCCTTCGGACCCCAGCCCTGAGTCAGCCCGGCGGCCCGGCCGGCGCCGGTCACGGTGACTTCGGCCGTCGGCAGATTGACCGGTCGCGCGCGGAAGCCGGTGACCTCCTCGATCCCGTCGGCGTCGGTCCCGTCGAGCCGGAGATAGCCGGGCGCCCAGCACCAGGTGCGGACCGTCTCGGCCCGCCGGCCGGCCTTGACCGCCGCGCGCTGCTCGGGATTCAGCGACCAGGCGGCCAGGTAGACCTGGAGCCGGGCGGGCACCTTGCCGGTCAGCGCGTCGGTCAGCGTGTACTGACCATAGGGCGCGCCGGAGCGGCCGAGCGCGGCCCGGGCCTCGTAGATCAGCGGCCGTGCCGCGACCGCCGAGCCGCCGGTCAAGTGGCACATCGAATCCTCGCCGATGATGGCGGCGATGTCGGGGGTGAACGGCCGCGCCCGCTTGAGCAGGGCTTGGTCGACCGGGTTGAGCCGGACCTGCTCCCGCCACAGCACGGAGTCGTTGAACCAGCCCAGACCGGGCAGGTCCATCCACCAAGTGCCGAACCCGCGCAGCGCCGCCTGAGCGGTGTTGCGCAGCATGAGCTGACATGCCTGCGCGGCGTCGACCTTGTTGCCTTCCTGGACCGTCGCTGCGGGCCGCAGGTCGAGATGGGTGCGGGTGTCGTCCTCATTCAACCACAGGATGCCGGCCTGCTTGACGCTCTCGGCCGAGGTCATGCACGGCGCCGTGCCCGGCCAGCCGCGGTCGGTGTACGAGATCGGGGAGCAGAGGATGTCGATGTCCCGGCTGGGCAGCACCCGCTCCAGGGCATAGTGGCCCGAGGTAGGCGCGCCGGTCTGGACCGGCGCGAACTCGTAGTGGTAGCCGTAGAAGAAGACCACCAGTTTGCCACCGTCGCTGCCGCGCCGGCAGGCCGCCGCCAGGGCCAGAACGTGATCGGCCATCTCGGCCTGCTGGAAACGAGCGAACTCGATCAACAGACGCTCGGCGGCCGGGTCGCGGAGCAGCCCGCGCGGGTGCGCGCGGCGCTCCTCGGCGGTGGGCACGGTCGCCGCCTCACCGGGCAGGCCGCGCTCGGTAAGCCACTGCCGGTAGGCGGCCAGGGTCGCCGGGTCGTAGCCGCTGAGCGGTCGTCGCCAGGTGTCGTAATAGAACCACTCGCCGGTGTTCTGGCCGCAGGGGTGAATCCCGGCGAAGTGCTCGGGAAACGCCTCGCACAGGTGCCGCGTGAGCTTCTCCAGGTGCGCCGCGGCGTCCGCGCGGTACTGCCGGTCCGAGACGCAGGCGACGCGGTTCGGCTGGTCGCCGTCGTAGACCATGCGTGCCGACGGATGTCGCGCCAGCCACCAGTCAGGCGCGTTGGCGCCGACACGGGGCACCAGCAGGACCGTCGGGTGGACCTCGATGATGCGGCGGCAGAACGCGTCGAGGGGTTGCCAGTCGGTGGCCTGTTCGGGCGGCGACCAGCAGGCCGGGGCGCTGAACGAGACCAACCGGACGCCGGCGTCGCGGGCCAGGCCCACCTGGGACAGGAACGGCCCCGGCGGCCCGCCGATGTTGGTCCACGCGCCATTCGCCACATGGTACACGTCGGGCTTGATGGTCCGGCTGGGCTCAGCCTTGGCGCGGAAGGTGCATCGGTAGGTGTGTCCGGCGGAAAAGCTGACCATCTTGCTGTGGAAGTGGAAGTCCGGCCAGCTTCCCGACTTCGGCGCGGTCAGGTTCACCCGCAGGACGCCGCCCTCGATGCCGAACGCCGCCACCGTGTTCTGCTCGCCCATCGGCCAGGTGTTCCACGCCTTGGTGAACCCGTCCGCGGTAGCGAAGCTGCCGGCTGGCAGAACGTCAGCTCCGGTAGCGGTGTCGACCAGCTTGACCTCGGCCAGCTCGACGGTGCCGGGATTCTGCCCCAACCGGAAGTGCAACGTGCCGGCGTTGGTGGCGTCGACGACGGGCCGGAACTCGAAGGCGTGCTCGGTCCACTCGCCACCGATGCGCACCGCGCCGCCGCCCATCGAGCCCCAGAAGAATCGGGGCGGGATGGGTTGGTCGTCGACATGGATCTGCGGCCCGCCGGGTGTCGGCTTGACCCGGACCGTCACCGCCACCGCCGGCACCGCGAGCAGGACGACCCAGAGCAGTGATCGAGCCATCGCCACACCTCCGTTGATGGCTGCTCCTTGACCCGCCACGATCACTTTCCTGTTGGCCGCGCGCACACGCAAGTCGCCGGCGCGACGCCCTCCGCAACGCGAACGCAGTATCCGTCGCCCGCCCAGATGGCCTGATCAACATAGAGGATCTCGCCGCGGCGGGGTCTGCCGGGCGGCTGCGACCAGTGTCGCCGAGATTCGCTGCCGGACGCGAATTGGATGGCTCGCGACTTTGCTTCTGGAGCGGAATACGGTGAGATCGAGGTGATCCCAGCCCCTCCTCTGACGAACTCAGCCCCGGCCATCGTGGCGCGGCCGGCGCGGAACAGACCGCGATTCCTTGACATTTCGACCGGCCGGTGCCACAATCGGGCTATGCCCTGTAAGTCGGTAGGAAAACATGCCAAGGAGTCGGAATGAGCGCGGTGGCGGTCGATCTGGGGGCGAAGGCGTCTGAGCTGAGCGGCGCCGAGCCGGCGGCCGTGGTCGGGTGGGCGGTCGAGACCTTCGGTGACGGGCTGGTGATGGCCTGCAGCTTCAGCGTCGAGGACGCGGTGGTGGTGCATCTGCTGAAGCAGTTCACCGACACGCCGCGGGTGTTTGCGCTGGACACCGGCCGCCTCCCCGAGGAGACCTACCGCGCGGCGGAGACGCTGGCGCACAAGTACGGGCTGGCCATCGAGTGGTACTTTCCGCGCGCCGAGGCGGTCGAGCGTCTGTTGCGCGAGAAGGGCGCGTTCTCGTTCTTCGACAGTCTGGACAACCGCCACGAGTGCTGTGGGATCAGGAAGGTGGAGCCGCTGGCCAGGGCGCTGGCGAGGCGGAGCGCCTGGCTGACCGGCCTCCGCCGCGGCCAGAGCGTGACGCGGGAGACCATCGCGGTGGTCGAGGGCGATGCGGCCCACGGCGGCATCGCCAAGATCAACCCGCTGGCCAATTGGTCGCGCGAGCAGGTCATGGCGTTTGCCACGGCGGAGGGCGTGCCGATCCACCCGCTGCACCGGCAGGGGTACCCGAGCATCGGCTGCGCGCCGTGTACCCGCGCCGTCCAGCCCGGCGAGTCGGAGCGGGCGGGGCGGTGGTGGTGGGAAGACCCGGCACACAAGGAATGCGGGCTGCACCCGGTGCAGCGGTAGTTGGAGCAGAGACCCATGAGTCGCACCCTGGACTACCTCGACGAGCTCGAGGCGCAGACGATCTATATCCTGCGCGAGGCCTACCACGCGTTCGAGGACCTGGCCATGCTGTGGTCGATCGGCAAGGACTCGACCGCCCTGCTGTGGCTGGCGCGGAAGGCCTTCCTCGGCCGCGTGCCGTTCGCGGTCCTGCACATCGACACCACCTTCAAGTTCCCGGAAATGTACGACTTCCGTGAGCACTACGCCAAGGAGTGGAACCTGGATCTGGTGGTCGGCTGCAACCGCGCCGCCATCGAGCGGGGGATCGGCTACGACACCCACGACGCGGTCACGGTGGCCCACGAGATGAAGACCGTGGCGCTGCAGCAGACGCTGGACCAGCGGGGCTACAAGGGCCTGATCCTGGGCATTCGCCGCGACGAGGAGGGCTCGCGGGCCAAGGAGCGGGTGTTCTCGCCGCGCGACAAGAACTTCGAGTGGAACTACAAGGACCAGCCGCCGGAGCTGTGGGACCAGTTCAACACCTCGTTCACCGAGGAGACGCACGTGCGGGTGCATCCCATCCTGCACTGGACCGAGGTGGACATCTGGGAGTACACCCGCCGCGAGAACATCCCCACCTGCGGCCTGTACTTCTCGCGCAACGGGCAGCGGTACCGCAGCCTGGGGTGCATGCCGGTGACCAAACCCATCGTCTCCGAAGCCTCGACCATCGACGAGATCATCGAGGAGCTGAAGGCGACCAAGACTCCGGAACGCGCCGGCAGGTCGATGGACCAGGCCGAGGCCTACGCGATGCAGAAGCTGCGCTCCATGGGCTATATGTGAGGTGTAAGGTGAAGCAGTCAGCCAAGACGCTGGAAATCGTCATCGTCGGCCATGTCGACCACGGGAAGTCGACCCTGATCGGCCGTCTGTTCCACGACACCGACAGCCTGCCGGTGGAGAAGTACGAGGCCATCAAGTACCTCTGCGAGCGCGAGGGACGCGAGTTCGAGTTCGCTTTCCTGATGGACGCCCTGGAAGAGGAGCGCGAGCAGAACGTCACCATCGACACGGCCCAGACCTTCTTCAAGACCGACGTCCGCAAGTACGTGATCATCGACGCGCCGGGGCACAAGGAGTTCCTCAAGAACATGCTCACCGGCGCGGCGCAAGCCGACGCGGCGGTGCTCCTGGTCGACGCCGAGGAAGGTGTCCGCGAGCAGACCCAGCGCCACGCCTACGTGCTCTCGCTGCTCGGCATCCAACAAGTGATTGTGGCGGTCAACAAGATGGACACGGTCGCCTGGTCCGAGCGCCGCTACGACGAGGTCCGGCGCCGGGCAACGCAGTTCCTGCACGGGTTGGGGATCGCCCCGTCGTACGTCATCCCCATCTCGGCGCGGGAAGGTGACAACGTCGCCTCGATCTCGGCCAACGCCCCGTGGTACGACGGCCCGAGCATCCTCCAGGCTCTGGACTCGTTCACCGACGTGCGCACCCCTGCCCATCTCCCGCTGCGGTTCCCCATCCAGGATGTCTACCGCTGGGACGACACCCGCTACTACGCCGGGCGGGTCGAGGCCGGGGAGGTGAGGGTAGGGGACGAGGTGGTCTTCAACCCCTCCGGCCGCCGGGCCAGGGTCCAGGCGATCACCGTCTGGAACGACCCGGACCGTCGCGACGCCGTGGCGGGCGAGGCCGTCTCGCTGCAGTTCGATCAGGAGCTGTTCGCCGAGCGCGGGGAAGTGGTCACTCCGGCGACACAGCCGACGCGGGTCGGCACTGAAGTCCTGGCCAGCGTGTTCTGGCTGGGCCGCGAACCGCTCGCGGTGGGGCGCAAGGTGGTCTTCAAGCTGGCCGCGGCCGAGACCGAAGCGACCGTGGTGCAGATCGACGAGCGGATCGACAGCTCGACTCTGGAGGTGGTCGCCCGCCACGCCGAGCAGATCGAGAACACCGAGGCCGGGACGGTGGTGTTCAGCCTGCGCCGGCCGCTGGCGCTGGATCGCTACGAAGACAACGCCCGCTTGGGCCGGTTCGTGCTGGTGGTGGACGGCATCGTCCGGGGCGGGGGCACGGTCCGCGAGGTGCGGGCCGATGCGGCCGATGGCCAGGTGCGCGTGGTGCGGCTGGACGACCGCTGGGTCGAGACCGCCGAGACGGCCTTCATCGATCTCACCCACGAACCCGGCACCTACGAGATCGATGCCTCGAAGCTCTTGCTGGAGCGGATCCAGCGCGGCGAGCGGATGCTGCTGAGGGTGCGCGGCCCGAAGCAGATGCCGCCGCTCACCCGGCTGGCCTTCGAGCAGGGCTTCGACCTCCATTTCCACCGCGCCGACGACGGGCGGATCGAGGTGCTGCTCTACCGCGCCGTGCCGAAGGTCAAGAAGGTGCTGGCCACAGACTTCGCGATCTGATGCCGCTTCAAGAGTACTCGGCGTTCAGGCGCTTCACGTAGTCCACCGAGTCGACCACGGACTGGTCGTGCAGGGCCAACAGCTCCGCTTCGGCCAGCCGTGCGCCGAGGTGACTGGGATCGAGCAGCGCGGGGTCGACCGGAGGCTCGAGGATCCGGAACGCGCCCTGGCCGAGCCGAGCGCCGGCGCCGTCCGACTCAGCGCGGCTGAACGGGGCCTGGTAGCCGTAGCAGCACTCGATGTTGATCCGCCGCAGCGGTGAGTCCGCGACCAGCGCCTGGAAACAGGCCGCGGCGTCGATACTGCCGCGTCCCAGGGTTGTGCCGACCACCCGCGGCTCACCGTCGATGCGGAGCACGGAGTGGTCCTTGAAATGCGTGCTGGCGGCCTGGGGAGCCATGGCTCGGACGGCGGCGACGGGCTCCTCCCAGACCATCATCGAGTTGCCCGTGTCCACCAGCGCGCCGACCCACTCGCTGCCGACCGCCTCGATCACGGCGAGCACGTCCGCCGCGGTCTCGTACTCGTGGTTCTCCAAGGCGATCCGCACGCCCAGGCCGGCACAGACGGGCACCACCTGCTTGAGGTCGCCGGCGGCTCGCGCCAACTCCTCGCGCACGTCGCCGCCGACACTGGCATACGTCCGCAGTACGTCAGCCCCGACGGCGTCGCAAACCGCGAGGACCCGGCGCAAGTGCTCCGGGGCTGTGCCGCGGGTGTCAAGCTCGACGTACAGGCCCAGTTCGCGGCACAGCTCACGCACTGTGCGCAAGTGGTCGGCCTCGGCCCCGCCGAGGTGGCCCCAGTCCCGGCCGACCACATTGATCTGCACGCCGTCCAGTCCAAGCTCGGCGGCGCGGTGGATGAAGCCGAAGACGTCCATCGTGCGGCAACCGAAGGCCAGGTGGTAGCTGAACGTCTCCAGTCCGAGGAGCATGGCGATCTCCCGGCCAGGGCACACACCCCGGCCGGGCTTGCGTTGGGCGCGAGCGTGGGTATCCCTCCCGCGTGGAGAGGCTAAGAGAGCGCCGCCACCACCGCCGCCAGCAGCCGGGCGGCGTCGTCGGCGCGGGCAGCCGGCGCGGTCAGCGATAGCCGAATGGTCTGGTGACCGCGGCTCAACACCACCGCGGTGGTGTAGACCACCGGCTGCTCGGCGCGGTCAGACCAGTCGATCCGTGCCGCCGGGCTTTGCGCCGCGGTGAACGTCTCGGCGATCCGGACCTTGGCGCCCTGGGGCAGCGCCGCCACCAGGGCGTCGAGCTTGGGCGCCTCAGTGGCCGTTGCCTCCACGGTGAGCACCATGCCGGCCGGCTCGGGCGCGGTCCAGGTGCGCGCCTGCTCGCCGGTCTGGGTCTCCTGCCAGCCGGCCGGGACGCGGAGCTTGAGGCCGGTCGGCCCGTCGACGGCCGCGGGCGAGATTTGCCCCAGAGCCGACTTCTGGTCCGCCTCGCGGAGCGTCTTCACCGCCGCCAGGATGTCCTCGGCGTGGGTCTTGACCTGAACCTTGTCGTCGACCACGCGGACGATGCGCGCCGGGTCGATGAGGAATGTCTTGCGGGCGCTCAGGCCGCGGTCGGTGAGGGTCCCGAAAGCGCGGCAGACCGTCTGTTCGGGGTCGCTCAGCATGGTCTGCTTGAGGCCGTACTTGTCACAGAAGGCCTTCTTCGAGTCGACGCCTTGGACACTCACGCCGTAGACGGTGACGCCGGCCTCGTCCAAGGCGTCGATGGACGCGGTGACCGACTTGGCCTCGAAGGTGCAACCGGTGGTGTCGTCCTTCGGGTAGAAAGCCAGGGCCACCCACCGCCGGCCGTAGTTGTCGGCCACGTCGACCAGCTTGCCATCCTGATCCGGCAGGCGCACCGGCTGGGCGACGTCACCGACCTTGACCTGCCCGGCGCAGGCGGTTGCCGCCAGGCACATCGCCGCCCACCAGGTCTTCATCGGCTGTCCATCCGCAGGCTGTCGAAACGGACCGCCCCCCCGCGGGGCAACCTGAAGGTGAAGCTCGGCGTGCGGTCCGGTCGGCTGCGGGGGCAGACCCAGTCGAACTGGAACACGGCCCGGGCCTCGCCCGGGTGCGAGGTGGCGGGAATGGCCCCGAGCAGCGGGTGCACGTACACGTCGCCGGTCGGGACGCGGGTGAACTCGTTGCGGATCAGCCAGTCGGCCCGCTCCAGTCGCCACGCCCCGTCCATCGCGGCGCGGCCGTTGATGGACACCCGACGGGATACGGGAACAGGCCCCTCGGGCCGCCACAGGTGCATCTGGATCAGGGCCCGCGTCCGGCCGTCGGGACCCGGCCGCAACGCACAGCGTTCGAGGTCGATCAGGAACGGCCCGCACGCCAGCGCACCGTCCAGCGTCGAGGTCGCCCGTGCGGACGTGGTCCCGGACAAGGTCAGGACCGAGGCCGCGCACAGCGCCAGGACGGCCAGCCCCCCCATCAGGCCAAGCCCGGAACGCGTCAAGTACCCTCGCATGGCTTCCACTCCACCGCGTCATGTATGGTGTGCGGCCAATCGCGGTGCGACGGAGGTGATCGTCTCTTGCTTTCCGGTTACGGCGGCCGTGTGCCGGGAATTCAGCCGCGGACGGAGAGCGTGATGGGTCGACCGCCGGCAACCGGCTGGTGAACATCGACGTGATGCAGTTCGGGGGCCGAACGGGGCTCTCGCCGGTCGGGTAGAGGCTCCTCGCCGCCGAGCACGGGTGGCAGACAGCCGTGCTGTATGGCGGCCAGGGCCGCGGCGACCGCCAGCGCGCCGGACGCGCCGAGGCAGTCGCCATACAGACCCTGCGGCGCAAAGCACGGCCGGCCGTCGGGCAGGACCGTCGCCGGCGTGCCGGCCAGGGCCACCGCCTGGCCGAGAGAATCCGCCAGCCCTAGCCATCCGAGCACCTCAGCACCGCGCCGCTCGGCCGAGTCCGGCGTCTCCAGGACCAACACCGCCGCGCCCTCGCCGAGCACCGTGCCGGTGAAGGGGTCGTACTCGTCCGGGTCGTCGAGCGCGGTGACCCGCGCGCGCCAGGCCTCCATCAACGGCGCGCAAAGCGCCTCCACGCCGCCGGCGATGATCGCCTCGGCGTGACCGGCGGCCAGGGCGGTGAGGCCCGCGACCAACGCCAGGGCGCCGGAACCAGAGCCGCTGGTGATGGTCGCGTGATGGCCGCGGATGCGGAAGTCGATGGCCGCCAGACTGGCCGGCGTGTTGACGAACGAATGGGTGAACAGCACCGGGGTGGCGAACCGCGGCCCGCGCTGGCGCAGGCGGGCGGAGTAGGCGTCCATGGTCCCGGCGCAGCCGTACATGGTCCCGATTACCAGGCCGAGCCGGTCCTCGGGCACCGGGCGCTCCGCCAGCCCGGCGTGGTCCCAACCCAGCTTCACCGCCGCCAGCGCCAGCTCGGTGCAGCGGTCGAGATAGGTCTTCTCCGCGACCAGATAATCAGCCACGGTGAACCCCGTAATCTCGCCGACCAGGAGCTGCGGATCACCGGACCACCCGTCGAGGCCGAGCACGCCGAAGCGCAGCGACTCGCTGAACGCCGACCAGCCGAGCCCGACCGACGACAGCACCCCCACGCCGGTGATGGCCGCTTCGAGTCGGGGCATCAGGGCCTCCCCAACAGGACCGCGGCATTGTTGCCGCCCAGCCCGGCGCTGACCGACAGGGCCACGCCGATCTCCGCGGCGCGCGCGCCGCCGGTGACGCAGTCCAGGTCACACAACGGGTCGGGCTCAGACAGATTGAGCGTCGGTGGGATGACCCCGTCACGGACAGCCAGGACGCAGGCCGCCGCCTCGATGGCCCCGGCGGCGCCCATCGGATGGCCGGTGGCCGCCTTGATGGCGGTCACCGGAACCCGGTCCGCCAAGTCGCCCAAGACGGCCCTGATCGCGGCGGTTTCGGCGGGGTCGTGGTACTCGGTCCCCGTCGCGTGGGCGTTGACGTGAGCGACCGCGGCGGGCGGCAGCCCGGCCTGCTCCAAGGCGCGGCGGATGGCCGCGATCATGCCTTCGCCGCCCTGGTCCGGGGCGGTCATGTGGTAGGCGTTGTTGTTCACCCCGTAGCCCAGCACCGTGGCCAGCGGCACGGCGCCGCGCGCCGCGGCGTGGGCGTCCGACTCGATCAGCAGCGCCGCCGCGCCCTCGCCGAAGAGCGTCCCGCTGCGGTGCCGGTCGAACGGCCGAATGGTCTCGGCGGTGATGGTGTGGAGGATGCTCAGCCCGGCCAGGCAGAACACGTCCAGCTCGTCGAAACCGCAGGCCACCACCGCCTCGGCAAACCCCAGCCGCACCCAGTCGGCGGCCAGTCCAACCGCGTGGGTGCCGCTGGAGCAGGCGTTGGACAGGGTCAGCACCGGCCCGGTCGCGGACCAAGTGGCGGCCGGGGCGTGGAAGTCGAGGCCGGCGAAGCGCTCGACCGGCTCGGCGCCGGCGCTCCAGGCCTGTTGCCCGCCGAAGTTGGTGGCGAACACCATCCCGCCGTCGAAGCGCCCGCCGTCGGCCGTCAGCCCGGCCTGCGCCAGAGCCTCGGCACACGCCTCGGCGGCGTAGCCTTGCGGACGGGGCAAAGCGGCGGCGGCGGTGCGGAGCCACTGGTCTTCCGGGACCTCGCCCGCCAGGGCGTTGCGTAGGCCGGTGGGGTCGTTGCGGGTCATCGGGCGCAGACCGGACTCGCCGTTGACCAGCCGGCGCCAGCAGTGCTCGCGTCCGACTCCCAGGGCGCACACGAGGCCGATGCCGGTGACGACGGGATGGCTCATGCGCTGAGCCCGCCGTCGACCACGAACACCTGACCGGTGACGTATCCGGCGGCCGGACCAGCCAGGTAGACCACCACCGAGGCCACCTCGTCGGGCGTGCCGAACCGGCCCAGGGGGATCTGGTCCAGCATCGCCTCGCGGCGCGGGGCGGGCATGTCGGCGGTCATGGCGGTCTCGATCAGCCCCGGCGCGACGGCATTGACCGTCACCCCGCGCTTGGCCAGCTCCCGGGCGGCGGCCTTGGTCAAGCCGATCAAGCCCGCCTTGGCCGCGCTGTAGTTGGTGCGCATCGCGTCGCCGCGGAGCCCGGCCACGGAGCTGATGTTGATGATCCGGCCGCGGCCGTTCTTGGCCAGCAGCCGGCCGGCGTGCTTCATGGTCAGGAAGGCGCCGCGCAAATTGGTGTCGAGCACTGTGTCCCACTCGTCGGCGGTCAGGTAGGCCAGGTACTTGTCGCGCAGCAGACCGGCGTTGTTGACCAGCACGTCGAGCCCGCCCAGCGCCTCCGCCGCCGCGGCGACCAGCTCCTTGACCTGGCTCTCGTCGGCGATGTCGGCTTGGAGCGCGATGGCGCTACGGCCCAGAGCAGTCAACTCGGCGATCACCTCGCCCGCGTCGCTCCGCGACGTCCGGAAGTGGACCGCCACATCGGCTCCGGCCCGGCCCAGGCCCAGGGCGATGGCCCGGCCGATGCCGCGCCCCGCGCCCGTGACCAGCGCCTTCGTGCCTTCCAGCATGGTGCCGTTCCCTCCCACGTGCCGACTCAGCTTTCCAGGACGGCGTGGGCCACGGCCACCAACCGGCCATGGGAGATGCTGACGTGCCAGATCCGCCCGCCGAGGGCACCCGAGCGCTCGGCGGCGGCGCCGTACAGCCGCACCGTGGGCCGCCCTCCGGGTTCGTTGACGATCTCGATGTTGGTGAAGTTCACGCCCTGCCGCGCGCCGGTGCCGAGGGCCTTCATGACCGCCTCCTTGGCGGCGAAGCGGCCGGCCAGCCGGGCCACCGGATCGGCCGAGGCGGTGACCTTCTCGCGTTCGGCGGGGGTCAGCAAGTGACGCAGGGCGCGCTCGCCGTAGCGCGTGTAGAGGCGGTCGATACGGTCGATCTCCACCACGTCGATGCCGGTCCCGACGATCACACCCGCACTCCGGCGCTGCCTAGAGGTCGAGTTCGAGGCCCTCGTAGCCGACCAGGACGTTCGGCCTGACGACCGAGGGCATCCGCTCGAGGTAGCGCAACGCGTCGTCGAAGATGCGCTTGATCTTGTCGTCGCCGTAGGACGGCTCGTGGTGGACCATGACGATGGTCTTGACCGCGGCGTCGGTGGCCAGATCGATCCCGATCATGGCGCTGCTGTGGCCCCAGTTCTGCTTTTCGACCAGCGCCTCCCGCAGCGTGTACTGGGCGTCGAAGACGAGCACGTCGGCGTCGTGATAGAAGTCGACGTAGTGCTGCCAGTAGTCGCCGGCCAACTCCTTGTACTCGGCATCGGAGGCCATGACGAAGACATGACCGTCGCACTCGATCCGGTACGAATAGGCGATCCCGGGATGATCGAGCTTGGTGCTGGTGACCTTCATCCGGCCGTCGAACAGAGTGGTGCTCGCCGGGATCTCGTGGAAGGTCATCTGGGCCGGCATGACGTCCATGCTGACCGGGAAGAAGCGCGGGTCGTGCTGGTAGCGCAGCCGGCCCTCGATGTCCTCGTGACGGGCGTAGATGTCGAAGCGGTTGCCGGGCACGTAGAACGGGCGAAAGAACGGCACGCCCTGGATGTGATCCCAGTGGGTGTGGGTGAAGAGCATCACGGCGTGCCCTTCACCGCGGCCGAACTCCGTGTCGAGGACGTGCTCGCCGAGCGCGCGGATCCCGCTGCCGGCGTCGATGATCAGCACGTCGCCGTCGTTGGAGCGCACCTCGATGCAGGTGGTGTTGCCGCCCCAGCAGCCACGCTGGTGTTGACCGAGTCCTTGCACATACTCGGTCACGGCCTGCTCGTCGCTCAAATCGACGTGGCCGGCGCCGAGCAGCGCCTGGATGATCTTGTGCTCGATCTCGCCCGAAGAGGAAGGGGTTGGGATCGACCCGCGGACGCCCCAGAACCGGACTCTCATCGTCGAGAGACTCCCGTCACGTCGCCGACAGCTCCTGCACCGCCGCGTCGGCGGTATCCCGGATCTGGAACAGCTTGGTGAAGCCGGCGATGTCGAACACTTCCAACACCTGCGGCTGCAGGCAGCACAGACGCAAGGCCAGGTCACCTTTCAGCGAGCGCTTGGCCAGCGCGATCAGGACGCGCAACCCAGCGCTGCTGATGTAGTCCGCCGCGCCGAGGTCGACCACCAGATTCCGGCCTTTCTCGACCTCGTGCGCCAGGTGCTCCTCCACTTCCGGCGCGGTGTACGCGTCGATTCGCCCGGAAATGGCCACCACGGCGACCCGGTCGTTGCCGGTGACTTCAATCTCCATCCGATGCTCCCTCCAGTCCAGGCAGCACCTTGACGAGAACAATCTCCTTACCGTCGGGGCGCGGCCGCATTTCCACCGAATCCATGACACGACGCATCAAGTATATGCCCAGACCTCCGGCTCGGCGCTCCTCCAGCGGCACGTCGAGCTGTGGATCGGACATCTGATTCAGATCGAACGGCGGTCCGGCATCCTGAACTCGCACCGTCAGACTGCCTTCGGACTGCTCACAGATCACCCGAAAGCTGTCGAAGCCGCTCTCCGCCGCGGCGTGCAGCACCACGTTCGCACAGGCCTCGTCCACCGCCAGCCGGATCCGCGCCACTTCGCGTTCCGGGAAGCCCATCTGGAGCGCCACGAAGCACACGTACTGGCCAATCAGCTCCAAGTACACCGCCTCGGTCGGCACAGCCAACTCGGACACTTTGGCGGACACGCGCCCTCCTAGAGGTCCAACGATTCGCCCGGTGCCAGCACCACCACCTCCGCCGCCTGCCCCACAGCTTCGGCAAACCTTCGAGGATCCTGCTGAATGACCGGAAAAGTGTTGTAGTGGCAGGGGACGACCTTGGCCGGCCCGATCATCCGCACCGCCTCGGCCGCGTCTTCCGACCCCATGGTGAAGTTGTCGCCGATTGGCACCAGGGCGAGATCCACCCGCTGCCGGCGGCCGATCAGGGCCAGGTCGCTGGTCAGACCGGTATCGCCCAAGTGGTATACGGTCCGCCCGCCGGCCTCGTACAGGATGCCGGCCGCCCCGCCGCAGTAGGTGATCTGCTGGTTGGCCTCGTCGATCTGACCGGTGCCATGCGTGGCGTGGGTGAACTTGACCCGGCCGAACGGGTACTCGGCGGCGCCACCGATATGCTGGGCGCGCGCGTCCACGCCCTGCCAGCCCAGCAGCGTGGCCAGCTCGAACACGGCCACCACCGGGATGTTCAGCCGCCGAGCGATGCCGGCCGCGTCGCCGACGTGATCCCCGTGGCCGTGGGTGACCAGAACGGCGTCGACGTCCACCTGATCGGCGGCGAGCGAGGCCGTCTCATTGCCGGTCAGGAAGGGATCGAAGATCACCCGGCCGGCGGCGGACTCCACCAGAAAACAGGCGTGGCCGACGAACGTCACCTTCATGGTCAAGCCCCCGCGTCTCCACCCGCCTCGGCCACCCGCCGCAGCAACTCGGCTGACAGGGCCTGCAGCATGTCCACCGGCAGCGGCGCGCCGCTGGCCTTGGGATGCCCGCCGCCACCCAGCCGCTCGGCGATCAGGTTGGCGTCGATCGTCTCGGACCGCGTGCGGAAGCTGCATTTCAGCTGACCGCGCTCGATCTGCCGCAAGTCCACCAGCACCACCAGCGTCTGCTCGTCGCCCATCTCCTCGGCCACCTCGTTGACCGAGCCCCAGCAGCAGCAGGCGCGGAGGCGTTGACCGTCGGCCCGCGGCTGATCGACCGCGGTCGCCTTGGCCAGATCGATGCTCCGGCGGCGGGCGTTCTGGGTCGTCTGACAGGCCTCGGTCATGGCCGGCGTCCAGTGGTAGACCCGCCCGAGGTCGGCCGTCAGCTCGTCGAAGAGCTGCTGCACTGTCATGGTCCCAAGGATATCGTTGAAGTCCTGGGCCGCGTCGAGATGACGGATCCACAGGTCCTGGTCGTGCGAGTAGTCGACCAGGGTCTGCAGCGGCAGCGGCACTTCGAGTTCCTGTTCGAGCAGGTAGTCAAGCACCACTTCGGCCGCGCAGACCTCGCCGGTGACGTCGATCCGGCACTCGCGCATCCAACTCTGAGGATCGGACGAGGCGTGGTGGTCGAACCACAGCACCTCGCATCCGGAGCGGCGCAAGTCACCGAAGAAGAGGTCGTCGCGGAGGCTCAGGTCGGTCAGCCAGATGGTCTCGTACCGGTCCAGCCGGGAACGGACCAGGTCGGCCAGGCTGTTGTACTCGCAGAAGAAGACCTCGGCGTCGGGCATCGCCAACCGTGCCAGCAACGCACTGACCAGACCGTCGAGGTCGTTGTGCGTGAAGATGGCTTGGTGCCCCATCATGCGCCCTTTCCAGACCCCAATCGTCCTTCTGCGAAGTGCGTTCCGATGCGCCAAGGATGCGCTATTCTAGGTGGGGCCAATCGGCGTGTCAAGGGCTGTAACAGGTTCGTAAGCCGGCTCTGAATCGGCTCCTGACGCAGGTTTCCGGGCCTCCGTCGGATGGTCATCCGGCAGCCGGCGCCGACGACAATGAACGGAGCCGGTCGAGGCACTCCGGCAGCAGGCCCAAGACCTGGTCGATCTCGTCGGCGCGATTGCCGCGCCCGACGGTCAAACGCAGCGAGCCATAGGCCCGATCCGGGTCGTGATGCAGCGCCAGCAGCACGTGCGACGGGTCGGTCGCCCCGCTGCTGCAGGCCGAGCCGGTGGACACGGCGATGTCCAGGCCGTCGAGCATGATCAACAGGCTCTCGCCGCTGATCCGCTCGAAACTGACGTTGACGTTGTTGGGCAGCCGGCGCTCGCGCGGCCCGTTGAGCCTGGTCCCCGGCAGCGCCAGCAATCCTTCAGTCAACCGGTCCCGCAGCCGGAGGCAGTGCTCCGTGTACGAGTCGAACTCGGCCCGCAGCAAACGCACGGCCGCGGCCAGACCGACGATCCCGGCGACGTTCTCGGTCCCGGCCCGGCGGTTGCGCTCCTGGCTGCCGCCCAGCACCCACGGCCAGGGACGCACCCCGGTCCGGACGTAGCTGAAGCCGATCCCTTGCGGGCCGTGGATCTTGTGGGCCGAGGCCGCCAGCAGCGAGACCCCCAACTCGGCCACGTCGAACCGGACCTGGCCGAGAGTCTGGACCGCGTCGGTGTGCAGCGGCGTGCCCTGCTCGGAACACACCCGACCGATCTCGGCGATCGGCTGGATCGAGCCGACCTCGTTGTTGGCGTGCATGACCGAGACCAGGATGGTCTCGTCGCGCAGCCTCTCGGCCACCTCCTCGGCGGCCACGAACCCGTCGGGGTCGACGCTCAGGTACTCGACCTCGAAGCCCTCGCGCGCCAGGCGCTCGCAGGAATGGAGCACGGCGTGGTGCTCGATGGGGGTGGTCAGGAGATGCCGGCCCCGGTCTCGCCGGGCGTAGGCCAGGCCCAGGATGGCCGAGGTATCGCTCTCGCTGCCGCCGCTGGTGAAGACGATCTCGCCGGGCCGCGCGCCGACCCAGTCGGCCACCTCTTCGCGGGCATCCTCGACCGCCTTGCGGGCCCGGCGGCCCGCGTAGTGGAGACTGCTGGCGTTGCCGCCCTGGTCGGTCAGGTACGGCAGCATGGCCTCGAGCACCCGAGGATCCAGGGGTGTCGTCGCGGCGTGGTCCAGGTAGATCATGGCCGGGTCGTCATCCGTCACAGGGCATCGCCCTCACGCTTAGGATGACGCATTCACAGGGCGGCGTCGATGGCTTCGTCGGCCAGCACCAGCCAGGCCTTGAGGTCGCCGGTGTCGATCCCCTTGAGCTTCAGGCCGGTCAGATCGACCGCCTCCAGGGGGACGGCGCTCTCCAGGCCCTGGCGCGTCGTATCGGAGATGACCATGCGCGTGCCGGCGCTGGTCTCGACCGCCCCGGCGACGCTCTGCAGGCGTTGGGCCAGGTTGACGTGGTAGCCCAGCACGGTGTAGTCGCGGCGGAGGAGCGGGCCGAAGCAGCCGGCCACCACCTCGCCGGTGTTGACGCCGATGGTGGCCTCCAGAACGCTCGCCCCGGACCGCTTGCGGATCTCCTTGGTGGCCTGCATGTACTCGATGATCTCGATCCCCGCGCGGGTGGCCTGCTCGGCGCCGTCCTCGTCACCCTTCTGCCCGAACACGGCCATCACGCAGTCGCCGATAAACTTGTCGACCGACCCGTCCCAGCGCAGGATGATCCGCACCACCGGCCCGAGGAAGGCGCTGACCACCTCCGACAGCTCCAGCGGCGAGAGGGTCCCGGACAGCGCGGTCGCGCCGCGCATGTCGACGAACATCACCGTGGCCGTCTCGACCCGGCCGGGGATCTCGCCGCTGCGCAACTCGTCGACCGCCCGGCCCGGCAGATAGGGCTTGAGCATCAGCCGCTGTGCTTCCATCACGTCCAGCTCGAACAACTTGTCGACCGCCTGCTGCCAGAGGTCCCGCGAGCCCAGCATCCCGGCCACCTCGACCGCCAGCCGGAGGTGACGCTTGGCGTCTTCGTGGCGCGCGGCGGCCAGGTAAGCCAGTCCGGCCTCGAAGTGCGTCGCGGCGAGATCGCGAGTCGGTTGCGCCACGTCCTGGAGCTGCAGGCACTCCTCGAAGCACCCGATGGCGGTGGCCGCGTCGTCGCGGGACAGTGCCAGGAGCGCCTCGGCGCGCATCAACGCGGCGCGCTCGCCGCCGCGCGCCGAGACCACGGCCTGTTGGCGGGCGACCTGGAGGGTGGCCGCTCCCTCGGCGAGCTGACCGGCGTCGATCTGGATCCGGCCCAGCAGGATGCGGACCTGATTGGCTTCCGAGCCGCGCGACATGGACTCGAAGCGGCGAATGCTCTCGCCGGCGTGCTCCGCGGCTCGGGTCGGGTCGCCCATCACCCGGTAGCACTCGGCCAGCTTGCGGTGGCAGTGCCCCAGGGCCTGCTCGTCGCCGAGGTTGCGGCTGATCTCCAGGTCCTCACGGTACAGCCCGACCGCCTCTTCATAGTCGCCCTCGCGCACCGCCAGCTCGGCGAAGCTCGATTTGCTCTTGCCCAGCTCCAGGCGCAGCGAGAGGCGCTCGGCGATGGTGCTGCACTGGACCAGGCACAGCCTGGCGGTGCGCAGGTCGCCGATATCGGTGTAGGACAGGCTGAGCGACCAGTAGACGTCGTACCGTCCGGGCTCGAAACGAACCTGGTCGTACAGCTCGAGCGCGATGTTGAGCTGCCGGATAGCGGTGCTGTACTCCTGCTGGACCTCGTGCAGGATCGCCAACTGCCGGTGGTATGCGGCGCGGGTGATGGCGTGGGTGACCGTCGCCGCCTCCTCGCGCACCGAGGCCAGGCAGGCCATCGCCTCCGTCACATCGTGCCGCCGGAAGCGGATCAGGCTGCGCACCGTCTGAGCGGCCACCGCGATCAGCGCCCGGTCCTCGGGCTCCAGCTCGCCAAGCGCGCCGAGCACCCGCTGGATCAGCTCCTCGGCCTCGTCCATGCGGCCGCGATCGGAGTGGATCCGAGCCATGGGGACCAGGCTGAACAGCCAGCCGACGCGGTCCCCGAGGTCCTCGGCCAGGGACACGGCCATGACCGCGTAGTCCTCGGCCTCGGCGAAGTTGCGCAGCCGGCGCGCGGTCTCGCTGAGGAGTCGGTACGCCCGGCAGGCCCGGGCGCGCATCACGCCGTCGGTGCGGATCTCCGTGACGCGCAGGAACTCCGTGGCGGAATCGGCCCAGCGACCCAGGTGACGCAGGGAATCGGCGCGCAGGAAGCGGAGTTCGCTGAGCGCGGGTTCATCCGCTCCCGCGGCGGCCTCGGCCTCCGCGCACAACTCGAGGACCCGTTGGTGGTCGGCGCTGGCCGCCGCCTCCTGGGCCCGCTTGAGGGATTCCTCGAACACGACGCCCCACTCCGTGGCCGACCGTCCTCCTACGCTCAGGCTAGAACGGCAGATTGCGCCAATCAAGCCGCAATGTCAGGGTCCAGTCCGTCTTCCCTCCGCCCACGTAGAAGGTCGGGCCGGCCGCCACTTCGTACGTCGCCAGGCGCGACAGGTACCCATTGTTGCGGCACTGGAGCGTGAACCGGTCGCGCAAGTCCGCCCCGGCGGCCTGCCCGTGCATCAGCTCGCGCATCTGGTACGAGGCGGACACATAGCTGGGCCCGAAGTGCACGTAGGGCCACAATTCCTTGCTCAGGAACTGGTCGCTGAAGCGCCAGTCGTAGCGCAGCTCGCTGGTCAGCAGCCACTGCTGGTTGATCACCTGCCGCGCCGTGCCAGCGGCGTTGAGCGCCAGGTCGTCGCCCTCGTGGTAGTCGACATTGGCCGCGAAGGCCACCTTGGCCCTGGGCGTGGGTGCGAAGAACCGCCCGGCGTAGAGCACATTGAGATGCCAGAAGTCCAGGTCGGCGCCGACGATGCGGTCGGAGCGAGTCAGCTTGGCGCTGAGCTCCTGGTCGCCCAGGCCGGGCAGGATCTGGTCGCGCGAGTAGCCGATGCTCGGCCCGGCAATCTTGCCCGACACCGGCGCCGGACGGAGAATCCCGCCCTGGGTGCCGAACGGCCGGTGGTCGGCCCATTCGTACCCGAACTGCAGCTTGTCCTGGCTGTAGGCGTTGTGACCAACTGTGATGGGCAGCTCGGCCAGGAGCTCGAACCCCGACACGGCCTCCTCGACCAGCGCGCCGCGCTCGCCCCGGACCGGCGGGATCCGGCGGAAGACGCTGGCGCCGACCGAGAACGCGGTCTGGTCGTTGAGGTAGGCCAGGCGGCCGGTCCACTGGTCACTGGCCCCGGTGCCATAGAGCGCCTCGGCCAGGATCTCGTGCTTCTGCAAGGGGTCGGTGAACCGGGTCCGGACGCCGAAGGCGTCGCCCAGGCCGTCGGGGGCGTGAACCGGCCGGGTCACGTAGTTCGTGACCCGCTCGAAGCTGCGGTACGGCCGGACGCCGGCCTGGTCGCCCGGGCCTTGCCCGGCCGCCGGCGCCTGGGCCTCGGCCACCGGGAGAGCCGCGGGCGACGACAGGGCAGTGGGCTGGACCGCCACCGGGCCCAGCGCCACCGGTGGGGTGGGGGAGCCCACGGGCGACGGGACGACCACCTCGCCGGCCGCGTCGGTCGCCTCGGCCGTCTTGACCGCCGCCGGTACGGCGGCCAGGGGCAGGTTGCGGATGCCGGCGGTGCGGATCTGGAACAGGGAGAACAGCAGCGACTGGCCGTCGGGCGACCAGGCCGGGAAGTAACATCCGCCCGAGGTGGCTGCGGTCAATTGCACCAGGTCACCGCCGGCGGCGGGGATCAGATACAGGTTGGTCGAGGCCACGGCCAGGCCCTCGGCCTCGGCGGAGACGGCGGCCTCCGAGCGGCTGCCGGCGGCCTCGCGGAAGGAGATGAAGGCGACGGTCCGGCCGTCAGGGCTCCAGGCCGGGTTCTGGTCCGGCCAGGGATCGTTGGTCAGCCGGCGGAAGCCGCTGCCGTCGACGCCGATCACCGCCAGGTCGGTGCCCGAGGCGCCGGCCACCGAGAAGACCAGCTTCGCGCCGTCCGGGCTCCACGACGGCGAGAAGCAGTCCTCGGCCAGGTCGCGCGTGACGTACTGCACGTCGCTCCCGTCCATCTTCATGGTGGCAATCATCGCCCGCTCGTGATGGTAGCTGGCGAAGGCGATGCGGGTCCCGTCCGGACTGATCTCCGGCTCGGCCAGCCGCAGGTCGCCGGTGTTGAGACGCCAGGACTTGCGCTTGCCGAGGTCGTAGACGATGAACGAATTGCGCACGGAACCAGTCACCGACTTGGTCCGCCCGCAGTAGACCAGGTACCGCCCGTCGGGCGTGAACGAGAACTTCCAGGATTCGTAGAGGTCGAGGTTGGTGGCGATCTTGGTGAAGTGGCTGCCGTCGGCATCGCACAGAAACAGCGCCGGGATGGGGTCTTCCCAGTCCGGCACGCCGTACACCGCGAGACGCTTGCCGTCGGGCGACCAACGCGCGCCGAGCGCCGCCTCGAGCGGTAGGTCGAGACCCTCGGTCGACTTCAGCAACGGCTCCTCGGCCGGCCGTTCGGCGGCCTTCTTGAGCACCTGCTGGAGCCACCGATAGTAGAAGCTCTCGACCGTCTCGTCGGTGGCGATCTTGAAGGCGAGGTCCCACTCCGGCGTGTGGGCGTACTGGTCGAGAATCCGTTGGAAGACGTCCTCACCGTACTTCTGCGCCAGGTAGAGGCACATCGAGTAGCCCTGCTTGTAGACCACCGAGGTCTCGATCACGTCGAAGCGCAAGTCGCTGATGTCGAGCTTGCCGCCGAACAGGAGCTGGTTCTGCTGCGCCGCCTGGAGCACGAAGTTGCTCTCGGTCCGGCCGTGCAGGGAGGAGACATACTCGGCCAGACCTTCGGTGAACCACTGCGGCTGGAGCTCCATGCCGGCCCACTCGATCAGCGGCCCCACCGCCCGGCCTGACGCACGCAGCGCCCAGCCGTTGACCACATGCACGTACTCGTGCGCGAGCAGGTGTCGCAGCCACTGCTCGCGCTCGACCCGGGCCTGGTTCATGACCGGGTTCGAGATGTAGATCACGTGCTCCAGCCGGCGCGCGAAGTTGTTGAAGCCGACGTCGTCGAAATCGGCCAGGATGACCGTGGTCTTGGAGTCCGGGACCACCCCTAACTGGTCGCAGATGGGAACGTGGACCTCTTCCAGGATATTGGCCGCCAGCCGCGCCGTGGATTCCAGGCCGGGCACGAAGACCAGCACGAAATGGCTGGTCTCGAGCTCGAGCCACTTGACGTCGGGATGGTTGAACCCGTCCGGGAACTCAGCGCGGACAGTTGACGGGGACAGGGCGATCAGCCCGGCAACGATAACAACGGTGCGACCCCATCGGCTCATCTGGCCTCTCCTCGAACACCCGAACGAACCCGACCACCGCGGCGACTATAGCATCGCCCCGCGACCGGCGTCAAATGCCGGATTCCGGGTTCGTCAAGAGACTGGTTCGCCCGCCGGACCAGCTCTCCTGCCGAGACCGGACGGAGCTTCCTCGACGCCGGCTGCCCGCCACGGTTGTCGGCTTGGCGTAACAATGCTATGATTGCCCAACTCCCGAGACGGCTGGAACGACCGGAGCACGCGGTGGAAGAGACCCTTCAGGAAACCTTGGCGATTGACTATCTCGACGCCCTGATGGCCGACTATGTGATGAAGTCCGGCGCCCCGGCCAAGACGGCCGATGTGGCGCGGGTGGTCAGCGAGCGCGTCGGCGCCTCGGCCCGACTGGTGCGTAACGAGCTGAGCCGCTCGGCGCGCTTGACGTTGGTCGAGCGCCGCTGGGATCTGCGCCTGCGGCACGACACCCGGCACCGCAGCGTGGACGGGACCATCCTCCACCTCCTGCGCGATTACGGCAAGCCGGTCTCGCTGGCCCAACTCGCGCACGAACTGGGGATCGTCCGGGGACGCAGCCGGGACGAGCAGATGCGCGTGGTGGCCAAGCTGGTCGATACCCGCGGCGACACCTACTTCCAGTTGCCCGACGGCACCGTCGGGTTGCGCGAGTGGCTGCTTGACGTTTCGCCCGACGACGACGACGAGACGGTTCGCCGGCTCAACTTCCTCCGGACCGACCTGGACCTCGACGCGCTGGTGGCCCAGATGGACCTGGTCGCCGCGCAGGAGGCCAAGACCGCGGTCGACGGGTTGGTGGCGTTGATCAGCAGCGTCGAGGAGCCGGTCGCCAACCGCCTCCTGTTCTACGCCCTGTGGCGCGCGCGCGGCTGTACGGACCTGCTGCCGATCTTCGCCAAGGCCCTGCACGACGAGCGGGTGGCTCTGGTCGGAGGGCCGGCCTGGGTCGTCGCCGGGTACCTCGAACAACTGGCCGGCGTGTTGCTCGATCTATCCGCCAAACACGACGCCGAGGCCACCGGAACCGACGAAGTCGACCTCCAGGAAATTCTTGAGAGCGATGTGCCCGCCGACGAGGAGTTCCAGCTCGGCCCGGACGATCTCCAGGAACTGCAGCGGGTGATCACCGAGGCCGGCCGCTCGATGGCGCTCCCGCAGGTCGTCAGCGACGTGTTCGAGCTGTTCCCCGGCGACCTGCAGTACGCGGCGGCGGTCAGACTGGTGAGCGAGGCGCTGACCCACGACGACCGGTTCGTCAGCTTGCCGGACAACCACTGGCACTTGCGCGTGCTGATGCCGGCGACCCTGTTCCGGCTGCCGGTCACGCTGCAGTTGTCGCCGATCGAGGTCACCAACCTGACCGGTGAGCCCTTCGACGCGCTGCTGACCGATGCCGGACTCGACGGCGGGCTGGAGTGGGAAGTGCGCGCTCCGGACCTCGAGGATGTCGGTGAGGAAGACGAAGTCCCGGCCCTGCGTGAGGGCGTCCGGCTGTCCACCAGGCAGCGTTTCGTGACCGGTTACCGGCACTTCGTCTCGGGCACCACCAAGGTGCGGGCCATCGACCGGGGCGTGCTGCCCAGAGAACCCGCCCTGCGCCCCATCCCGCTGATCGACAACGCCACCGGCGAGCAGTTCGAGCTCTGGCTGAACAACCAGACCGGCCTGCTGTGCGGTCTGGACGAGTGGTACAAGGGCCGTCTGCAACCGGCCGGCCACGTCTTCCACATCGAGTGGGACGAGGCCGAGAGCGTGTGGCGGGTGGACATCGAGGACGAGCCGGACGCGGCCCAGTTCATCCCGCAAGCACGCCTCGACGAGCTGCTGGTGATGCGGGTCAAGATCGAGCATGCTCAGGACGTGTCTGTGCTGGAGATCATGCGCCAGCTCATGGACAAGCACCCGGCCGGCGTGAGTTTCCGGCGGCTCTACACCGAGTGCAACATCGTTCGGCGGGTGTCCAAGCGGACCATCGCCAGCAACCTGTCCAGCTACCCGATGTTCACCGTCAGCGACGACGAGACGCTCTGGCTGTACGACGAGCGGAAGGCGAGCCGACCGCGCGACCCGGCCAAGCGGGCGTTTTTGGTCGAGGCCGAGCCGAGCCAGGACACGTCCGAGCAGTAGGACCGGCGACGGTCGAGGAGGAGGGTGGCGCCGCACGCGGAAGAGCCGTCATGGCTAACGCGGCGGCGCCGTCGTTTGGGTCGGTGCCCGGAAGGAACACAAGCGGTGGTAAGAGGTTGGCGGCTGCTGTTCTACGCGATCATCACGGCGGCGGTGCTGAGCATCGCGTACATCACCGTGAAGTTCATCCTGACCGAGAAGCTGGTCGAGGCGACCGGCGATCCCGAGTTGGCGGTCCGCCAGCGCGCCGCGCGGAAGATCATGCGCCGCAGCGGGAGCCCTTCCGGTCGCCGTAAGGCGATGGAGTTTCTCGGCAAGCAGCCGCAGCCGGTGCGCAGCAATGTCGTCTGGGCGGTCGAGGAGCTGCGCTCAGGTGAACAAGCGACCACCGCGGTCGACTGGATCGTCGACATCGCCTGTGACCTGTCCGGCGAGATCCCCACCGGCGACGACGACTGGGATGCCGGTCGGCTGGCGGTCACCCGGATCGGCGAGCCGGCGGTCGAGCCGCTGATCGAGAGGCTGGGGGAGACCACCCAGCGCACCTTGGAGCGCGAGACCTACGCCCACCGCCGCGCGGTCGCGGCCCGGCTGCTGGGCATCCTGCGCGATCCGCGGGCGACGGAGCCGCTGATCGCGGCCTTGCGCGACGAGTACCGCAGCGTCCGCGATCAGGCCGCGGCGGCCCTGGTGCGGCTCAACACGCCAGCCTCCCGCGAGGCGCTCGAAGCCTATCTGCAGCCGCTGTTGGCGGTGCTCGACGGGCAGTATCTGTGCTACGTGCGGCTGGACTCCGAGGGGCGCATCCGGCAGGATATCGACCGGCAGGACCTCCTTTATGGGCCGTTCACCGTGACGGTCAAACCGCACGACCAGGCCACCGAGGAGGACCTTGCCCGGCAGCGGGACTCGGCCGAGGAAATCCTGAAGAAGGAAGAGGCCCGGATGGCCGAGACCCGGAAGCGCTTGGAAGAAGGCAAGCGCGGCCACGTGGTCCACACCATCAAGGGTCCGGCCGAGTTGGCCATCGAGAAGGTCTCCGTCACCCGCGAAGGTCTGACGGTGAGCGACCCCGTCCACGGCTCGTTCGACTTGATCGAAGGCGAGCCGATGGAGGTCAAGGTCGATGTCGTCAACAAGGGGCCGGGCGACATCGTCAACGACTTCTTCGTCGCCGTGTACGGCGCCAGTCCGCCGCCCAAGAACCATCTTGACCGACCGGCGGAGGGGCCGTTCAAGGGCGAGCGGGCTCGCGACAATCGCTCTCTGGTCGAACCTGTGGAAGAGCGCCACCTGCGCACGATGTACGCCAGCGATCGGCGCGAGACACCGGAAGACGACACCCGCGATTCGGTCTACCTGACGGTCCGCTTCAACACCGTTGAGGCCGACCGCATCGGCGCCATCCGGCTGCTCATGAACGTGGCTTCCGAACTCGCGGTGCCGGCCCTGGGTCGGGCACTCGACGATCCCTCGTATACCGTGCGCCGGCAGGCCTGTCTGGCCTTGCAGCGGATTCTGGAGGCCCGGCAGACCAGCGAGGCGGGACGCGAGAAAGTGGCCGCCTTGTTGCGCGAGAAGGGCCTTGCCAGCACCGACGCGGTGGTCCGCTGCGAAGCGGCCGAGGCCCTGCGGCTGAGTCGAGACGAAGCCAGCATCGACGCGCTGATCGGTCTGCTCTTGAGCGAACGCGACCCGAGCGTCCGGCTGGTCGCCACCCGCGCTCTGGCGGCATTGCCGGATGTGCCGCGCGCGAAACTGATGCAGTTCCTGTCGTCGTCCGACCCGGCGGTCCGGCTGGCGGCGCCGAGGCTGTTCGCCAAGCCGGGAGATGCCCCGGTGGCGCAGAGTCTCTTGTTCTCCGGCGACGCGGCGGTGGCGAGAGAAGTCCTGCGCTGGCAGCACCATCTCTTGCTCACCACCGACCTGGTCGGCGCCATGCGGCTCAAGGATGGTCGGGTTCGGGCGCAAGCGGCCAGGCTGCTGGCCGATCGGGACGACCCGGCCTCCCGCGACGCGTTGCTGGCCGCCCTCAAGGATCCCGAGGGCGACGTGCGGGCGGCGGCCGCGACGGGTCTGGGCGAGTTGCTGAAGGGCTCGGACGAGCCGGACCCGGTGGTCGTGGCCGCGCTGGTCCAGGTGATCAACAGCGAGGCAGGCGATTACGTCGGGGTGAAGGCTGACGAGGAGCCGCCGGATCCGGAGAGCGCGGTCATCACCGACAAGAACAGCCGGGCCGCGGCGGTGGCGGCGCTGGCCGAACTGAAGCAGAACGTGGCCAAGGACGCGCTGGTCTCGGCGCTGAGCGACACCAGCCCGGACGTCCTGGCGGCGGTCATGCCGGCGGTGGAAAGCAGCACCCTGGGTGATCAAAGCGAACGCCTGATCAAGATCATCGGGGACAACAAGGTCCCGGCCCGGGTGAGGCAGGCCGCCGAGCTGGCGCTGTGGCGGACGGAGAGCACTTCCGAGGAGTCGCTGGACGCCCTGGTGGGTCTGCTCAACGACCCGAACAACACGGTCAAGACCACCGCCGCGGTGGCGCTGATCGGGTTGGGCGACAGTCGCGGCGACAAGGTACTGAAGGATCAGATTACCTCGAAGTCCGATGAAGTGCGGCGCGAGGCGGCGACGCTCTTGGCCACACTGCCGGAAGAGACGGTCAAGCAGGTCAAGGGTCTGCGGAAGAAGGACAGGGACGGTCTCAACATCTTGCTGGAGGACCTCTACGAGTGGGGCTCGCTGTCCGCCAACTTCCGGTTCCTGTGCCGTTCGCTGGTCTTCCTGGGCGATCAGCCGCGGACGGCGGAGCGGATGCGCGAGGCGCTCACGGACACGCATCCGGTTCTCCGAGCGGCGGGCCTGACGGTGCTGACGGAACTGGGCGACCCGACGGCAGCGGAGACGGCCAAGGCGATGCTGAAGGACGCCAACGAGATCCCGCGCGCGGCCGCGGCGCGGGCGGCGGCCAAGCTGCGGCTGCGCGACCTGACGCCGGAACTGGTGGCGATGCTGCAGACCGAACCCGATCCCAGCCAGGCGGTCCGCGGCGCCGTCCGCGAGGCCCTGGCCCAGTTCGGCCGGGCCGAGTAGGCGAAGCAGGCGTCGCCACCGGCTGTGGCCTGCGGGCGCCCGGGCCACAGACGGTCGATTCTCCATATCGCGCATAATCCCGGTTATGTTAACTGGCGATGTGCGCCCGAACGCTCACGGGCTGGAAGGCGTTGACGGCCGCCCGTGCCGGCTGGCAGCACCCTCGGGGCGAACCGGCCCGGGCTGCGGGAACGGTCAGACCGGGCCGGGATCCTCGCCGCGGTAGAGCTGGATCGTTCGCAGTGCCGGCGGCTCGTCCGCCTGGTCGACGGTCAGGCGAACCGTGGTCGCTCGCACGGGTGCGAAACGCGCGATCTTCTTGTGGCCGATGCTCTCACCACTGGCCACCTGAGCGCCGTCGACCAACAGCCGCCAGCCCTTGATCCGCTCGCCACCGGCCAGCGACTCCTCCACCACGGCGCGGTCAATCTCCCGCGGCTCCGGCAGGCGGAGCTCGACCCAGGCCGTACCGGCGTCGGCTTGCCAGGCGGTGGTCCGGTCGCCGTCGGCGACTCGGCCGGCCGCATCCTGGGCGCTGCTGGCGGCAACCGACGCGCCGGTGGCCAGGTCCACGCCGTACGCGCGATCAAGTGTTCGCCGCAACTCGGCAATGGCAGCCGCGTCAGCTTCGGGGATCAGACCGCTGGGGTCCGGCCCGATATTCATTAGCAGATTGGCGCCGTGCCCGACCGAGCGGTGGTAGATGTCCCACAGCTTCGGCAACGGCTTGCGCGTTTGACCGTCCGGGTCCGGGTGCCAGAACCACCCCTTGCGTAGCGGCACGTCACACTCGGCCGGCCGGTACACCATCTCCGCTGCCTGGCGCGAGGTCGGCCAGGCGCCCGAGTACTCCACCACGTTCCAGCACGGGTCCGGCGCCAGGCCGTCCTCATTGCCGACCCAGCGCACGTCGACACCGTTGAAGCAGACCGCCTCGGGCTGCAGCGCGTAGACCGTGTCGTAGATCCGCGGCCAATCGAAGTGGTGATCCTGGCTCCCGGCCCCGTCGAACCAGACCTCGGCCACCGGGCCGTAGCGGGTCAACAGCTCGGTCCACTGCTGCACGTAGAAGCGGTCGTATGCCGCCGCGTCGGCGTAGCACGGCTCGTGGCGATCCCACGGAGAGCAGTAGAAGCCCAGCTTGAGTCCTTCGGCGGCGCAAGCCGCGGCCACCTCCTCGAGCACGTCACCGTGTCCGTCGCGCCACGGGCTGCTCTTGACGCAGTAGTCGGTGGTCTCCGTCGGCCAGAGGCAGAACCCGTCGTGATGCTTGGCGGTGACCACCAGGTACCGGAACCCGGCCGCCCGCGCCGCTCGCGCCCACTGCCGAGCATCCAGTTCGACGGGGTTGAACCGAGCCGGCTCGACCGTCCCGTCGGTCCACTCCTGGTCCGCGTACGTGTTCACGCCGAAGTGCACGAACAGCCCGGTCTCCAGGTCCTGCCAGGCCAACTGCTTCGCCGTCGGTCGCGGTGAGGCCATGTCTGCTGCTCCGCTGCGCGCGTTCACCGCCGCCGTCGCGACACCTTCCGGGCCGCCGTCGCCCGTCCTCGAGGCCGCTCAACGCCCCTACCCGACTTTCTTCCGAGTCAAAGTCGGATTGAATGTTGACAAATTCCAGGGGATATGCGGGAATACACCCGCCGGCGGCTCCGATTCGTTGACACTCCATCGGGCGGGTGTCATAGTGACCTGCGGCTGGCGCGAGGCGGACAGGCGGCGACCGGCAGGAGAACTAGGGCATGAAGATCGCGTCGGATGTGACCAAGCTGGTGGGGAAGACGCCGCTGGTGAAGCTGAATCGGGTCACCGCGGGGTGCGTGGCCACGGTGGCGGCGAAGCTGGAATCGTTCAACCCGCTCGGCTGTGTGAAGGAGCGGATCGGCGTCTCGATGATCGAGGCGGCGGAGCGGGACGGGCTGATCAATCAAGACAGCATCATCGTCGAGCCGACCAGCGGCAATACCGGCATCGGGCTGGCGATGATGTGCGCGGCCCGCGGCTACCGACTGGTCCTGACGATGCCGGAATCGATGAGCATCGAGCGGCGCAACCTGGTCAAGGCACTGGGCGCGCAACTGGTACTGACCCCGGCCAGCGGCGGGATGCCCGGCGCCATCAAACGGGCCGAGGAGATCTGCGCGCAGTTTCCCAACACGTTCATGCCGCAGCAGTTCAACAACCCGGCCAACCCGGCCGTCCACGCCGAGACCACGGCGATGGAGATCTGGAATGACACCGACGGCGAGGTGGACATCATCGTCGGCGGCGTCGGCACCGGCGGGACCATTACCGGGTGTGCTCGAGCCCTCAAGCCGAAGAAGGCCAGCCTGCAGTACGTGGCCGTCGAGCCATCGGATTCCGCGGTGATGAGCAAGGGCCCGGAAGCCAAGGGCCCTCACCCCATCCAGGGCATCGGCGCCGGGTTCGTGCCGACCGTCATGGACGTCTCCTTGATGGACGAGATCTTCACCGTCGACACCCCCGACGCCATCCAGATGGCGCGCGACCTGGGCCGCGACGAAGGCCTGTTGGTGGGCATCTCCTGCGGCGCGGCGGCGGCGGCCGCGGTGGCCATCGCCAAGCGTCCGGAGAACCAGGGCAAGCTGATCGTCGTGGTCCTGCCCGACACCGGCGAGCGCTATCTGTCCACGCCGGCCTTCGCCGACAACCCAGCCAACATCCACGTCCCCGAGTTGGCGGAGGAGACTGGCTAGCGCCGCGGAATCACGTCTTCGGGGTCCGTCCATGAGATCTTGCCCGGCGGCGACCGCGCGGGTGGTGGTGTTGCTCTTGTGCAGCGCCTGTGCCCGGCATGAGCCGTCTCCTCCGGCCGGCGAACCCACCGCGCCCGCCGCCGAGCCCATCGCCATCGGCGCCGTGCTGCCGCTCAGCGGCGGAGCGGGACGGATCGGGGAGATGAAGCGACAGGGGGCCGACCTGGCGGTCGAGCACCTCAACGCCGCTGGAGGCGTGCGCGGCAGGCCGCTGCGCATCGTCTATGCCGACAGCAAGAACTCCACCGTCGAAGGCGGCGTGGCCTTCGCTCGAATGGTCGACGTGGACCGCGTGTCGGTGGTCATGTCCGCCATGAGCCAGGTCTCGCTGGCGCTGGCACCCGCCGCCGATCGGCGGCAGGTGGTTCTGTTCGCCAATGCCAGCCACCCGGAGCTGGTCCGCAAGAGCCCGTACGTCTTCCGCAACCTGCCGTCCACCAGACAGTGCGCCACGGCCATGGCCGAGACGGCCTACCGCGATCTCGGCCTGCGCCGGGCGGTGGTCCTGTACCTCAACGACGAGTACGGCGCGGACGCCCGCAAGGTCTTCTCCGACCGGTTCGCCAGCCTCGGCGGAACCGTCGCGGGGGCCGACTCGTTTGAGCTCGGCGGCACCGACTTCCGGGCGGTGCTCGGCAAGCTCGCCGCCCACCGACCGGATGCCTGGTGGATCCCCGGCTACGGCGCCGCGCTGGGACTGGTGCTGAAGCAGAAGGCGGAGCAGAACACCCCGGGCGTGACGCTGTGCGACCTGGGCCTGGTCGACCGTAACGTCCTGTCGACCGCCGGCCCGGCAGCCGACCGCGCGGTGGTCGTCGCCCCGGCCTTCGACGCGGCCGACCCCCGCGAAGTGGTCCAGCGATTCGTCCAGGACTTCGAGGCGCGGTACGGCGAAACTCCCTCGTTCGACGCCGCCTTCCAGTACGATGCAGTGGGCCTGATCGCCGCTGCTCTGGGTCGGGCGCAAGACCTTTCCGGTCCGTCGGTCCGAGAGGCTCTCGCGGCCACCAGCGGTTTCGTCGGCGTGTGTGGTCCCACAGCCTTCGATGCCGACGGAGACGCCCAGATGGAGGTGGTGGTCAAGATGATCGCCGACGGGCGGCTCGCTCCGCTGGAGCGGGACCTGCCGACGCCCACGGCTCCGGACCGGGACGCCACGCCGACGGACGTGTCGGGCGCCGAATGACTGCCGCGGCCGTGTTCGGGGTCGTCGCCGGCTGCCGCTTGGCGCTCCTGGCCTTCGGGTTTGGCCTGGTCTACTACACCACCGGCATCTTCCACTTCGCCCACGGCGCGGTCTACGTGGTGGCCGGGTACACCGCCTGGTGGCTCACAGCCGTGGCCGGCTGGCCCTTGTCGGCTGGGTTCGCGGCCGGCTTGGTGATGGCGACGGTCCTCGGCCTGGGCATCGAGGTCGGCCTCTACCGTCCCTTGCGCGACCGACGGGCCAGTCTGGATGTGTTGTTCCTGACCTCCCTGGGCGCGTTCGGGGTGGCGGTCAACGCCTTGGCGCTGGCTTTCGGACACGAGACCCGCGTGCTCGCGGTGCCGAACCGACCACTGCTGCGACTGCCCGGCGCCGTGGTGCTGACCACCGTTCACGCCGGCGTCCTGGCGGTCAGCGCGGTCGCCTTTCTGTCGGCCTGGCTGGTGCTGACTCGAACAGCGTTCGGCCTGCGCCTGCGTGCCTACGCGGCCAACCCGTCGCTCGGCGAGGCGCTGGGGTTGTCGGGTCGGAGCCTCCTCCCAGCGGCGGTCGCGGCGGGGTCGTTCCTGGCCGGCCTGGCCGCCCTGGCCACCGCCTGCGACACGGGGGTCCAGGCGCAAATGGGCTTGGAAGCGGTGGTGGTCGGCGCGGTGGCGGTGGTGGTTGGCGGCGTCGGGTCGATGCCGGGGACCGTGGTCGGCGGCCTGCTGATCGGCTTGCTGCGCGGGTTCACCGCGTTCTACCTGGGGGCGCGGTGGGAGGACGGCGTGACCTTCGGGCTGCTGCTGCTGGTCTTGCTCCTCCGCCCCAACGGCTTGTTTGGTTCTGCCCGGCGGTGAGGCTTGACACGCGCCTCCGCCGTGTGGTAGGACCTCAGTGGCAAAGCGGTGAGGAGGGACGAACATGAAGAGAGTGCGCGCATTCACGCTGATCGAGCTGCTGGTGGTGATCGCCATCATCGCGATCCTGGCCGCCATCCTATTCCCGGTGTTCGCCAAGGCGCGGGAGAAGGCCCGCCAGTCCTCGTGCGCCAGTAACTGCAAGCAGCAGGGGCTCGGCGCGATGCAGTACCTGCAGGACTACGACGAAACCTACCCCGCCGGCCTGATCGGCGACGCCTCGGCGTCGTACGGCCCCGTCTCTCAGAACTCGGCCTTCACGACAGCGAAGCTGACCGCCGACAGCATCTACCCCTACGTGAAGAACACACAGCTCTTCTACTGCCCGTCAGGCGACGGCGGGGTGATGTACTCGCTGGACTACGGTTACAACAACCGACTTTGCCCGGACCTCCGCACTTTGGGCACGGCCGGGGTCAAGCTGGCGACCGTCAAGGCCCCGGCCGAGTGTGTGATGAACGGCGACTCCGGGGCCTACATGTTGGGCGACAACGGCTTGACCAGCCCGACCGGCAACTTCTGGTACTGGCCCGGCACGGCCTGCGGGCGCGATCCGGCGACGCTGACGCCCTACGCCCTGACCGGCTTCGCCGCCACCGACTTCGTCAGCGGGCGGCACAACACCGGGCTCAACATCGTCTTCGCCGACGGGCACACCAAATGGCTCTCCGGCGTCGATTTCAACAGCCGGACGGCCTGGTTCTACCCGTAGCGCCGGCGTACGCTCAGGGCTTGACCGCCGGACCGGTCAGGAAGCGGATGTCCTCGAAGCCGAGGGTCCGCAGCAGGCCGGTCAGGCTCGTCTCGGCATTGCGCTGGGCCGTGTCGAGCAGGCCGTGCTGCTCGGCGGTCGCGACGGCCTGCTCCTGCGCCTCCAGCCGGGCCTGCCGCTCCAGGTCCTTGTCCGGCGAGAAGTTGAGCAGCCCCCGCTCGCGGGCGACCACCTCGGAGTACCGGTCGTCCAGCTTGACGTCGAAGATCTGCGCCTCGGGCAACCTGACGGTCACGGTCCGACCGTCGACCACCACGTCCGCCGCCCCGAGCCGGGCCAGGTCCACCCCGGCGGTGACGCGCGCCTGGGCGACCAGGGTCAGTTCGTCGCGCGACAGCAGGTCACCCAGCACCGGCGAGGCGGACTTGGCGTGGATCACCTCGTAGGCGGTGTGGCTGGCCGTCTCCAGCCGTTGCAGGGCCTGGATCCGCTCGACCACCACCGGACCGGCGGGGGTGACCTGAAACACGCGCGCCGTGGCGCGGTCGATGGCGCGCCCGGCGCGGGACGCCGCCCTGCTGCCCACCGGCGTGGACAGCAGGCCGGCCAGCACCAGCGCCGCCACCACCAGCACCGCGGCGACCACGGCCAGACGACGGCGGAGCCAGCTCCTGAGTCTTGCCACTCCCGTCTCCTCACCGGCCCCGGTCGGCCGAGGTGACCGTCATTGTACCGCAAAGGGACTCGGGCCCGGTGGCGAATGGTCGGCACCTGATGCGGCGGAGAGATGCCTCATGTCCGACGGCGATGGCGCGGCGGAGGCGCTGCGCTTCGATCTCGACGACGTCTCGGTGGAGTTGACGCCCGGCGGCAGCTACCACGGCGTGACCCGGTTGACCGACCGCCGGACCGGCCGACAGGTGATCGACGAGCGCTACTCGGCGCTGAACCTGTTCCGGTTGTTCGCGGTCAACCAGGGCATGGGCCAGCCGAGATTGATGGACCGCGAGGTCACCCTCACGGACGACGGGATGGTCATCCATTGGCCGCGCACCGATGTGTTCCACGGCGACCTCACGGCCCGGTACGTGGTGCGGGAGCCCGGGCTGATCGACCTGTCCGTCACCGCCCGCCACGAGGGCAGCTACGCCGGCTTCGAGGTGTTCGTCTCCAGCTACTTCGACCAGGCGCTCAGACCGTACGTCTACCTGAAGCCCGACCCGCGCGCGAACCAGACCGACTACGATCTGGTGCTGCCGACCTACAACCCGGTCTTCCAGGGCACGTTGCTGGTCTTCCCCCGCGACGAGCACGCCGCCAGAATGTGTCTGGACGGGCGGTGGAGTCGGTGCGAGATGTCGGCGCCGACGGTCCAGCCCTGCCCGGTGCGCCATTTCCAGGTGCCGGTGGCCTGGTTGGCCGTGCCGGACAGCGACCTGGCCGTGGTCCTTGGCTCGCGGCCCGGTGACTGCTGTGCGGTCAGCACGCGCTACTGGCCGGACGAGGAGAGCCACCGGATGACGACCTACAGTGCCTTTGATCTGGCGCTGTTCGGCCACGACGCCACTGCCGGTATGGAGCGCACCGTGCGGGTCCGGCTGGCCTTGTGCCGGATCGACGGCCCCGAAGACCCGCTGCGGCGGTACCAGGACTTCCTGGCCGAAGCGGGCAGAACCACGGAGGAGGGCTGAGATGAGCGCGGATCCGGCGCCGCTGCGGGTGGCCATGGTCGGTTGCGGCGGGCGCGCCAAGGTCCACGCGCCGCAGGCGGCCGAGTGTCCGTTGGTCGACATCGTGCGCTGGCTGGACGTCGACCGCGACCGGGCGGCGCAGTTGGCCGACCGATACGGTGGGCGGGTCGCCGCGTCGTGGGACGAGATCCTCGACGACCAGCGGGTCGAGGGCGTGGTGATCGCCCTGCCGCACGACTTGCACCACGGCTACGGACTGGCGGCGGCCCGGGCCGGCAAGCAGATCATGCTGGAAATCCCCGTCGCCTCGACCCTGGCCGAGGCCGGCGAGCTGATCGCCGCCGCGGAGCAGGCCGGCGTGACGCTCCTGGTGCTGCACTCGCTCCGTTTCTGGCGATCCCACCGCGCCGTGGCCGAGCTGGTCCGCGCCGGCGAGCTGGGCGAGCCGCACTTCGCCCGGTACCACAACGAGCATTACGTGCCGGACACCTACTTCGGCCGGCAGCCCGGTCATTTCGCCGCCGAGGCGGGTGTGCTGCACCACGGCGATCTGATGCGCTGGTGGGTCGGCGAGGTCGAGGCCGTCACGGCCTGCGCGCTGACTTTCGAGCCGTCGTCGAAGGACCGCCAGACCTTCGACCACATCACGGTCCTGTACGACTTCGCCAACGGCGGCCTGGGCGAGTCGACCACGAGCTGGATCACCCGCTCGCGGGCCGACCTCCGGACGGTGCGCGCCTCGGTCAGCCTGACCGACGGAATGATCGTCATGGACACCGGCGGCGAGGTCCGGGTCTACAGCCACGGCGGCCGGCTGGAGAACGGCGCCCACTCGGAGACGCGCCGGTTCGACCCGCCGGACCAGCCCTGGGGCGAGATCGCCCACTTCGCCGAGGTCGTCCGTCTCGGCGTCGAGCCGTACGTGACGCCCGCGGATTCGCTCCGGGCGCTGGAGCTGACGCTCGCCGCCAGGAACTCGGCGCGTGAAGGAACCCGCATGGTGCTTCGGAAGCCGGGTGCCAAGGACCCTGACCGAGACTGAGAGGAGAGACGGATGATCCTGCGCTTGGGGCTGGCTCAAACCAGCCAGGTGGGCGACTTCGACCGCAACGCCGCGACCATCCTCCGCTTCATCGACGACGCGGCGGCTCAGGGGGTGCAGCTTCTCTGCTTCCCCGAGACGCAGACCGTGGGCTACCGGGTCGACATCGCCAACATCGACGACCCGGTGCCGGTGGCCAAGCTGAACGAGCTGCACCGCGAGGTGGCTCGTCGCTGTGGTCAGGCCAAGATGGCCTGCGTGCTGGGCACCGAGATCCCCTTGGAGAGCGATCCGCAGGGCGGCAAGCCGTACAACGCGGCCCTGGTGGTGGACGAAACGGGCCGCATCCTGGGGGCGCACAAGAAGACCCGCCTGACGCCGCTGGACGCGGTCGCCTATACCCACGGCACGGACATCGAGACCTGGGACCTGTGCGGGACCAGGGTCGGCGTGGTGATCTGTTTCGAGGGCTTCCGCTTCCCCGAATCGACCCGCGCCTGCGTCGGCGCCGGGGCGCGGCTGGTGCTCCACCCGCAGAGCAACACGACCCGGCCGAACGACTGGAAGATCCCGGTCCACAAGGCGATGATCGTCACCCGCGCCTGCGAGAACACGATCTGGTTCGCCTCGTGCAACTCGTGCCTGATCCCGCACCAGAACTGCCCGACCATGATCGTCGCGCCGGACGGCCGGATCCAGGCCGAGGCGCCGATGCAACAGGAGCACCTGCTGGTCGCCGATCTCGACCTCGACCTGGCCACCCGAGCCATGTACAACTACGACCCGGCCGGCTGCGCGCCAATGCTGTTCGGCGACACGGTGGCCGCCGAGGAGTTCGCTCGGGCCGAGTACCCGAGCTGAGACTACGGCACCTCTCGCCCGGCCTGCGCCGCCAGTTCCCGCGTGGCCGCGAGCAGCACCTCCTCGACCGACGGGGCCAGGTGACCGTAGCCGGTGATGATGTCCCGCGCCTCGTACCCGCCCTCGGCGTGGTTGCGCGCGGACGGCACGTAGCCGAAGCAGTCGTCGGCGTAGGCGGTGATCCACAGCCGCAGCGGCCCCAGCTCTCGCTCGAGGAGCAGCACGTAGTCGCTGACCACCTCGGCGGGCAGCCGAACCAGGGTCAGGTCGCCGGCGAACTGCCAGACCGCCAGCCGCGTCTGGTAGTGGGTCGGCCACGGCCGGCCGGCCTCGATCTGTTTGGCCAGGCCCGCGGCCAGCGACCGGTCGTAGCCGTCGCCGGTGTTGAGTCGGTCCAACTCGGCCTGGGTCGGCCGCGGCAGGAGGGGCAGATCCGCCTGCCCGTAGGCGATGCTCAGCGGACCGCCCACCGGCTCGAATCGCCCTTCGTCGAGGACCCGCAGCACCTCGTGCCCGAGCGTCTCGCCGTGCTGCTCGGCCAGCGCGTAGGTGCGTCGCGGGTAGGGGCAGACATCGCCGCCACAGCCCTGGGCGAACAGCGCCACGGTCCCCGACAGCTCGGCTTCCACCCGCCGCTGGGCGAAGCCGGCGTAGTCGGCCGAGATCAAGTAGTTGTCACCGACCAGGGTGGTGTTGTGGCAGGCGTAGCCGAACAGCACCGCCCGTAGCGCGCCGTCGGGCGCCTCCACCCGCAGCACCGGCACGCCGCGATCGACGTAGGCGCGCGGGTTGACCCCGTTGATCACCCCACCCGGAGTGAACTCGCGGCGGTTCATCCCGAACGAGGCCGAGCCCAGCGACCACGACAGCTCGGCCGGAGCCAGATCACCCAGGGCCGACTCGGCCAGCGTCCGCAGCGCCGCGCGCAGTTGCTCGTTGTACCGCGCGACCGGCCCGGTCTCCGCGCTCTGGCCGTACCACTTCGGATAGGTGATGCCCAGCACCGGACCGCCATGCGTGTGCGAGCAGTTGAGGATCACCCGCGTGCGGTCGAAGCCCAGGTCGGCCAGGCCATAGAGCAACAGATCACCGAAGGTCTTGTCGAGCCCGATCAGGTCGCAGGTGACCAGCAGCGCCGGTGGGTCGCCGCCATGCCGGAAGACCAGCGCCTTGGCCCGCAACGGATCGCGCACGCCCTCCGAAGGCTTGTTGCGCGCACCGTAGCCCGCCATCCAGATGGACTCGGTGGGGGTGATGTCCACCGAGCCGACCCCGACCGCCCACTCCGCCACCGCGCACCTCCCCACCCTACCGCGCGCTCAAAGTCAGCGCGTACTCCAGATAGGCATACGTGGCCCAGCCGGCCGTCATCAGCGCCAGCAGTACGGCCACAATCAACGCCTTGCGATGACGCTCGCTCACCCGCCGCTCCGCCGCCGAGCGTAGCACCGGCCAGACGCCACGGTCAAGCGCCGTTCTCCGCGCCTCCGCGCCTCCGCGGGAGTCAGCCGTTGCCCTGCCCGGCCGTTCTCCGCGCCTCCGCGCGAGACCGTCGTTCGTGGCCGAGCCCCTCGCCGGCGACGCGCCAATCCTCGCCGTCATCCTGCTCATCTGAGATCAGAATCGGGGGGTCTGGGTTCGGAATCGGGGGGTCTGAGATCACCCCAAACCCACGCAATCCCGCTCCAGGAGCCGAGTCAGTGTCCGGAAATCGCGATTCTTTTTCGATTCCACCATCCCGCCGCCTCCGGACCCCGTCCGCGACGCGGTCCTCTATAGTGATCAGGCCATCGGGAGGGGCTATGGATACTGCGTTTCTGTTGCGACCCGGCGGGCGACGGCAGATCCACAGATGACACCGATGCGCACAGATGCCTCGGAACGGCGATCAGGATGGGCAGGATGAACGGCGCAGGATGAAGCCGCCGGCAGCCGTTCTCAGCGTCTCAGCGCCTTCGCGGGAGTCAGCCGTTTCCCGGCCAGCCGTTCTCCGCGCCTCCGAGGCATCAGCGTGCTGAGCCGGTTCCGCGTCTCGGCGGGAGACTGTCGTTCGTGGCCGCACCCCTCGCCGGCGTCGCGTCCCCGTCCACCGCCGCCTGCGGGCTCAGGTTGACCGTCCCCGCTCCTGCGCTGGTCGCCGGGCTGAAGGTCCCCGTGGCCAGCACCGTGTCCACGCCCAGCGACGCGCTCCGGCTCGACAAGGCGACCGTCCAATTGTTGCCCGCGTCCCAGGTCCCGGTCGCCCCGACCAGGCTGACCGCCGCCGACTCGACCGTGTACCGGTGGCTGGCGGCCAGCGGCAGCACCAAGCCCAGCGCGTCCCTACTGTACCGCGCGGCCAGGAAGGTCGGCACGAGGCTGGTCGGCCCCGCCGCCGGCTCGCCCTGGTCGTCGAACAGCACCGCCGAGCCGACCCCCGCCAAGAGGTTCGGCGGCTGTCCGGAGCGCTCCAACTCGATGGCCAGGTACGGCGTCACCGCTCCCTCCACGGTTGCTTGACGCGGATTATCGTTCATCCACGCCGCGAATGCCAGCCACGGCACGTCGCCCCTCGCCACCCGTCCTTCTCTGCGCCTCGGAGGCATCAACTTGCTGATGCAGTTCTGCGTCTCAGCGGGAGGCTATCCGTTCCATCCGGGAGATCGGCCGCCGGCAACTGCCTTGACAGGTGGCCGTGGCGAACCTAGAGTCAGTCGCCACGGAACGCCCATGGTCCACTTCGCCGCGGTCGATCGGCTCCTGATCGGCCTTTACTTCGTCTTGATGCTGGCGGTGGGGCTGTCGTTCCTGCGCCGCGAGCGGACCAGTGAGGGGTACTTCCTGGCGGGTCGCACGCTCACCTTGCCCGCCTTCGTGGCCACTTTGGTGTCGACCTGGTACGGCGGCATCCTGGGCGTCGGCGAGTTCGCGCACCAGTACGGGCTGTCGTCCTGGGTCGTGTTCGGTGTGCCGTACTACGTGTTCGCCCTGCTGTTCGCCATGTTCCTGGCGCCGCGCATCCGCGAGGCCGAGCTGTATACCATCCCGGACAAGATCGCCGAGGCCTATGGCCCGAGCGCCGGGGTGCTGGGCGGCGTCATGGCCTGGTTGATGACCAACCCGGCGCCGTATATTCTCATGCTGGCCGTCATCCTGCGGCTGTTCGTGCAGGTCGATCTGCTCCCGGCCATGCTGGTGGGCGTGGTGCTGTCGACCATCTACGTCTACGCCGGGGGCTTCCGGGCCGACGTGAGGGTCAATACCGCCCAGTTCATCCTCATGTTCGCCGGCTTCGCGGCCATTGTGCCGTACTGCGCCACCCGCCTGGGCGGGCTGTATTGGCTGCGCGACACGCTGGTCGGACAGGGGGCGGCCAATCACCTGACCTGGAACGGCGGCAATACCACCCAGTACGTCGTCGCCTGGTTCTTCATCGCCCTCTGGACGATGGTCGATCCCGGTTTCCACCAACGCTGCTACGCCGCCCGGAGCAGCGCCGTGGCCCGGCGGGGCATCCTCGTCTCCATCCTGTTCTGGATCGTCTTCGACGCCATGACCACCACCGTCGGGCTGTACGCCCGGGCGGCGCTGCCGGAGATCGATCCTACGCTGGCCTATCCCCTGCTGGCCGACCGGCTGCTGCCGCCGGTGGTCAAGGGCCTGTTCTTCGTGGGGATGCTGGCCACGGTCATGTCGACGCTGGTCAGCTACACCTTCCTCGGCGGGATGACCTTCGCTCGGGACATCGTTTGGCGCCTCGCCGGCGGTGACGAGGATCGGGCGGCCGCGGTCTGGGCGCCGGTGGGGCTGCTGCTCACGTCCGTGATCGCGGTGGTGCTCGCCTGGCGGGTGCCGTCGGTGGTGGGTCTCTGGTACAGCATCGGCACGGCCCTGGTGCCGGGGCTGCTCTTGCCGCTGATGACCGCCTACTCGACCCGCTGGCGCGTGCCGGCGGCGCTGGCGGCGGTGGCCATGGTCGCGGCCTCCGCCACCTCCACGGCCTGGCTGGTCTGGGGTCAGCGCCACCTGAGCGACGGCTGGCCGACCTATCCGTTGGGCCTGGAGCCGATGTACCCCGGTCTGGCGGTTTCGGTGGTCCTCTTCGCCGCCGGCTGGGCGGCCGGCTACTTGGGCAGGTCGCAGCGCCAGACGTGAGTCCCGGCGGCATAGTAGAGCGACCCGTCGAGCAGTGCGCCGCCCGCGGCGATGGGCACCGGCGGCTCGGCCACCCTGGTCACCTCCCAGGTGCCCTTCGCGATCGCCAGCACCGCTTTGGCGAACAGCGCGTAGACCTGGCCGTCGGCCGGGTGAAGGCCATGCCGCGGGGCGGCGCCGTACTCCTTCAGCGAGGCGGTGTGGACCACGGCGCGGCGGGCCGGATCGTAGACGAACAGCTCGCTGCTCTGGGTGATGCCGTAGACCAGCCCATCGCGCCCGACCCGCACGCTTTCGAGGTGCGGGCAGCCGGCCACCGGGGCGACCTGGTGGACCACCTTCCTGGTGGCCCAGTCGAACAGGTAGAGCACCGCCTCCGTGGCCGTGGCGTGGCCGCCGCCGGGGGTGTAGATGGAGGTGCCGCCGACCAGCGTCCCGTCGGGCAGCGCGTCGAGGCAATAGGTGCTCTGGTCCGGGATCAGCTCGGTGTGCTTGAGGAGCGTCGGCGTGCCGGTCTCCAGATCGACGATGCCCAGCCCGCCGCCGCGGTAGCCGTAGCCCATGTACCCGGCCATCAGCACGTGCCGGCCATCGGGATGGGCCAGGGCCGCCCGCGGCCGGGTGATGTCCGGCGCGAACTGCGCCAGCGACTTGGGGTTCGGCGAGTCGCCCAGCCCGCGGTTGAACGGCTGGCGGGTGTCGTAGGCGTAGAGCTTGCCGCTGGAGTAGGCCACGCCGATCAGGTAGGGGCCCTGGGCTGCCATGGAGCAGAAGTTGCCGCCGCCGACGCCGGCGACCGGGCCGAGATCGCTCAGCTTGTCCGTTCCAGGGTCGTAGCACGCCAAGTGCATCGGGTGCGCCGACGAGGCGTAGATGCGCCCGTCCGGGCCGGCCGCCACCGAGGTCAGCATGGTGCCCTCGGAGCGGTACTCCAGGGGGATCTCGCGCGCCTTGCCGTCCGGGTCATGGACGATGATCCGGCGCTCCTCCAGGTCGTAGCGTTCGATCCGCCGGCCGGGAGAGAGGCGTTGCAGGCTGCCCCCGTAGCCCACCGTGCCGCTCTCGGCCGGAGCCGGGGTCTTGGTCCCGTCGATGACGGTCTTCTGCCCGTCGGCCAGCCGGTACCACTGCCGATTGGCCACCCCGTAGACCTGCCCGTCGGTGCCCAGGCGGACCTCGGAGGTGCCCTGCGCCCGGTCGGCCTCGTCGACGAGTTGCCGCCGCTCACGGGTCGGCGGGTGGAAGGCGACCAGGTTCTGCCGGGCCGTGCCGAGCCCGGCGTAGGCCCAGCCCGACTGGTCGAAGGCGAGGAAGCTGAAGTAGTGCTCCTGCTCGTCCATCGCGCCGTAGTCGATCATGTCGTGGGTCTTCGGGTCGTAGGCGGCCAGGTGGCAGCCGGGGTGCATCCCGATGTAGATCCGCCCGTCTGGCCCGTCGACCATGGCCTTCCCGGTGCAGTGCGCCTGCCCCGGCGCCGGCACACCATGGAAGCGCCACGCCATCTGCTCGACATCCAGCTCGAGCAGGTGCGGGCCGGCCATCACGTAGACGTACCCGTTGCGGCTGAGCAGGGCCACGAACGGGGCGTTGTTGGGCACCCCGGCGGGATACTCGAGCTGTGTGGTCTGTCCGCTCACCAGGTCGGTGATCAACACGTAGCCGGCCGGGCTGAGGTCCAGCGTGGTGGCCACGGCGACGTCGCGTCCGACGGCATCGCGCAGCGCGATCAGATTCCGTCGCTCGGCCACCGGCGCGCCGATGCCGAGGTCGCGAAACGTCGCCGGAGCGTCGGCCGCGAGCAGGGCCAGATCGAGGCACATCCAGACCGCCACCATATCCCCACTCCCGCGCCTCAAGGCGCCGCGGGACCCTTCGCCGCCCGGTCGGCCGATTCCTGTCGGCGGCCGTCGGACCCGGCCGACGCGCGCTCATCCCGGCTTGACACAAGGCGCTGGGCGACGGTATCCTCAGGACCTCTCCGCCCAGGTGAGGTGCCGCGATGACGTCGCGCTTTGTCGGCTACAAGCTCGTTGCCGGGACCTCCAATCCGGCCCTGGCTCAGGCCATCGCGGACTACCTTAGACAGCCGCTCTGCCGGTGGCACACCGAGCGCTTCACTGACGGGGAGATCTTCGTCCACGGCGAAGAGAACATGCGCGGCGCCGACGTGTTCGTGATCCAGCCCACGGGTCCGCCGGTCAATGACAACCTGATGGAGCTGTTGATCATCATCGACGCCCTGAAGCGCGCCAGCGCCGACCGGATCACCGCCGTCGTCCCGTACTACGGATACGCCCGGCAGGAGAAGAAGGACGCCGCCCGGGAGCCCATCACGGCCCGGTTGGTGGCCGACATGATCGAGGTCGCCGGGGCGCACCGGATGGTCAGCATCGACCTCCACGCGGGCGCCATTCAAGGCTTCTTCAACATCCCTATCGACCATCTGACGACGCTCTACATGGTCGCCGACCACTTCCGCGCCTCGGGCCTGGAGCGGAGCATCGTGGTCGCCCCGGACACCGGGCGGGCCAAGGCGGCGGAGAAGCTGGCCGACGCGCTGGACCTGCCCATGGCCGTCATCCACAAGCACCGGCCGCGGCAGCAGGTGGCTGAGGTGACCCATATCGCCGGGGAGCTCACCGGGCTGCGGCCCATCGTCTTCGAGGACATCGTCTCCACCGGCGGCACCCTCGCCGCGGGCGTCGACGCCATGCTGGCCGCCGGGGCCGAGCCGGACATCCGGATCGCCGTCACTCACGCCCTACTGACCGGCAAGTCGGTCCAGAAGTTCGCCCGCCCGGAGATCACCGAGCTGGTGGTGACCGACACCGTCCCGCTCAGCGAGGACCAGAAGCTGGACAAGATCAAGATCCTGACCGTGGCCGGGCTCCTCGGCGAGACCATCCGCCGCATCCACCACGGGGAGTCGGTCAGCGCGCTGTTCGACCCCAACAGCACCGCCAAGCTGCCCGTTCAGGTCAAGTCCTGAGCGCCTGAAGGCCGTCCGGCACAAGGGATCGCGGGCGGTCGGCGAACTGCTTCGCAGGATGCCGCGATGCGCTACGACCTGATCGTCATCTCGATGCTCTGCTGGGGCTTGGCCGTGTTCCTGCCCAAGCTGGCCGGCCGCGATCTGTCGCCGGCCGGCGTGGTCCTGGCCAACGCCATCGGCTACCTGGTCTGCCTGCCGGTGGTCCTCCGACTCCTGGAGCCGCGCGACCTGCGCTGGCGGGCCGACCATGGCTGGGGCATTCTGATCGGCGTGCTGTTCGTGATCGGCAACCTGGCCTACTACCGGGCGTTGCAGATCGGCAGCGTCAGCCGGCTGGCGCCGCTGACCGCGCTGTACGTGGCCATCCCGGTCATCCTCGGCGTGTTCGTCCTCCGTGAGCGGCCCAGCGCGGCGCAGGCGGTGGGCATCGTCTTGGCCGTGGTGGCCGCCTTCCTGCTGTCGCTGGAACCGGCCCCGACGCCCGGCCCGAGTTGACCGAGGAGCCGTCGATGAACCTGCCACTGAGCGTTGGCCTGGCCGGCGCCCGCCGGGCCGTGAGCACCGTCCGCGGTTTCGGGGCCTGCCCCGAGACCGCCGTCACCGCGTTGTGCGATGTCGATCAACAGGCGCTGGATGCCGCCGCCGACCGCCACGGCATCGCCGGTCGCTTCACCGACTACGCGGCGATGCTCGATTCCGGGCCGGACATCGTCGTCGTGGCCACGCCGATGCAGCATCACGCGCCGATGGCCATCGCCGCGCTGGAGCGCGGGATTCACGTACTGTGCGAGGTCACCGCGGCGGTCTCGCTGGACGAGTGCGGCCGGCTGGTCAACGCCGTCCGCCGCTCGCCGGCGGTCTACATGATGGCCGAGAACTACTGCTATATGAGGCCGAACGTGCTGGTCGGCGCGATGGTCAAGGCCGGCGTCTTCGGCCGCGTCTACTTCGGCGAGGGTGAGTACACCCACGAACTGGAGGCGCTGCACTTCACCGCCGAGGGGGCGCCGACCTGGCGGCACACCTGGCAGGTCGGCCGGCGCGGGTGTACCTACCCCACCCACTCGCTGGGTCCGCTCTTGGACTGGTTCGACGACCGCGTGGTCGAGCTGTCGTGCTCCGGCTCCGGCCGCTGGACGCCGCCGGAGCGGCGGATGGACGACGCGACGGTGATGAGCTGCCGGCTGGCCGGCGGCGGGCTGGTGACCATCCGCGTCGACATGATCTCCAAGCGACCCCACTGCATGACCTACTACTCGGTCCAGGGCACGCGCGGCTGTTACGAGGCCTCGCGGGGCCACGGCGCGCCGGGCAAGGTCTGGGCGGAGGGGCAGTGCGACTCGCCGGAGTCCTGGCGGCCGCTGGCCGAGTTCGAGGACGAGTTTCTCCCGGAGCCGTGGCGCAACCCGCCGTCGGAGGCCGTCGCCGCCGGGCACGGGGGCAGCGACTACTTCATCGTCCGGGACTTCGTCGATGCGGTCCTGGGCCGGCGCGAGCCGCCGGTCGACGTCTACCGGGCCCTGGACATGACCGTGCCCGGGCTGATCAGCGAGGAGAGCATCGAACGCGGCGGGGTGGTCCTGCCGGTCCCCGACTTCCGCGCCTGGGACTGCCGCGCGCCGCTCCGCTGAGGCTCAGACGGCGTTGACCACCACCACGGGGCAGTCCGACTCGCGCAGCAGCCGCTCCACGCGCACGCCGAGGTAGAGCCGCTCCGAGGCCGGACGCAGGTGGGTCCCGACGACCAGCAGATCGACGTGCCGCTGAGCGATGACATCCAGGATGACGGCGTCCTCGGCTTGACCGATGCGCACCTCCGGGTCGGCCGCCACGCCCGTCGCCGCGCCGATCTCCGCGATCGACTCGACGATCTGGTGGCCGATGGCGAGCTGCCGCTCCAGGTCCCGACCGCCGGCGTCGAGGTAGTACGTGTCGCTCGACTGCACCACCACGTGGAGCAGGATCACCTCGGTTTGCTCGCCCGCCAGGGAGAAGGCCACCTCGGCGGCGTGCCGGGCGGCCTCGGTGCCGTTGGCCCGGACGAGGATCCGTGACGGCGGCCAGTGCGGCTCGCTCGTCCCGCCCTTGACCACCAGCGTCGGGCAGGGCGCCATGCGCATCAGGTAGTCGACGATGGGGTTGAACACCACCTCGCTGCTGGCTCGGCCCTGGGACGCGCCGAGGACCACCAGGTCGTACTGCCGATTGGCCTCGGCGATGATGGACTCGGCGGCCTGCGCGCTCTCCAGGACCTTGACCGCCGGGCGGGTCGGGTTGAATTGAACGCGGAGCTGGTCCAGGTAGCCTTCCGCCGGGGCCCGCTCGCCCTGCGGCACCACCGACATCAGCGTGGCCTCGATCTCCTGCTTGGCCGCCAACCCCTTGACCAGGCCGGCCTCCACCGCGCGGGTATGCGCCAGGCCGCCCGGCACGCCGTCGCCGCCGGCCGGAGGTCGGACCGGCATCAGCACCCGGTGGATGCCGGCGACCAGACTCTTCTTGGCCAACTCCTCCGAGCGCAGCCGCGCCAACTCGGCCTCGCTGGGCTCGACTCGGGCCAGGACTCGGCGCAGCGCCGTCGGCGCGGCGAACGAGGCCAGCATGGCGATCAGCACCACCACCGAGTACAGGTCCGGGGTCAGCAAACCGAGCTGCAGCCCGATGCTGGCGATGATCACGTCCGTGCCACCCCGCGCGTTGAGCCCGGCCCCGAAACTCAGCGCCGTCCAGTGGTCCTTGCCGCCGATCCAGCGCGCCGCCAGATAGGCGCCGACGGTCTTGCCCCCCACGGCGACCACCAGCAGGACGGCGGCGACCACCAGCAAGCGCGGCTCGCGCAGGTGGTGGAGGTTGACCCGCAGCCCCGCGGTGGCGAAGAAGATCGGCGCGAAGACGGCCAGCGCCATGCTCTCCAACTGCTCGTGGACGACGGCCGGCAGACGCCTCATCTGGCCGAACAGCAGCCCCATGACGAACGCTCCAAGGACCGCCTCGATGTGCAGCGCCTGGGTCAGTCCGCCCCACACGAAGGTCAGCACGACCACCAGGCTGAGCGACGGGTCGCGCCCCACCGCGTGATCCTGGACGAACGACAGCAGGTGCCGCACCACCCGCCGGCCGATGGTCATGCTGAGCACCAGAAACGCGAGCACCTCGATGACGGTCCTGAGCGCGGCGAGCGGGTTCACTTGCCCGCTGGCGGCCACGCCGGCGATGACCGAGAAGATGATCCAGCCGATGATGTCGTCGCTGAGGCCGGCGGCGATCAGGGTCTGGCCGATGTCCCGGCGCATCAGGTTCAGGTCCATCAGCACCTTGGCCACCACCGAGATGGCGGCGATCGAGACCGACAGCGCCAGGAACAGGGCACACAGGAACTGGGGGTGATCGCTGGACATCAGGTCCCGCGGCAGGAGCAACCCGACCGCCAGCGCCGCCGCGAAGGTGACCAGGATCCCTCCCGCGGATACGCCGAACGCCGTTCGGGCGTGGTGGCGGATCAGGCCGATGTCCGTCTCCAGCCCGGTGATCAACAGCAGGAACATGGCGCCGAGGAGGCTGACCACCCCCAGCAGATGCCCGCCGACAGGGGTCTGAGGGATGAGGAAGAAGCTCAACGCCGGCGACACGGCGCCGAGCACCGACGGCCCCAGCACCAGACCGGCCAGCAACTCACCCAACACCGCCGGCTGGCCCACCCGTTGACACAAGTCGCCCAGCAGCCGGGCGGCGAACAGCAGCGCGCCGACACGGATGACCAGCAGCAACATGTCCTGGTGAGGTGCCGCCGAGAAGACTTCCATCCGTCCTCCCGCAACGTTCTCTGTCGGCGCGGGCTAGACGCCGTCGTCCGGGAAGCCGGAGGTAAAACCGTCCGGCCTTCCCGCACTCTGCCCCAAGGTGGCGACGCTGTCAGGATAAGCGCTCCAGCGCCGAGTTCAGTTCCCGTCCGGCGGTGATTCCGTCGCGTGCCGTTCGACGGTCAGTCGGGTAACCGCCCGGACCACGTCGTCGCCTAGCAGCAGCCGAACCGGCCCGCCGTCTTCCTCGGTCAGCGGCTGATCGCCCTGGGCGAAGACGATCTTGCCGGACGCCGCGGATTCCAGCGGCAGTTCGACCGAGGTCCCGGGTTGCTCTCCGGCCACCGTCAGATGAGTCGCCCCGGGCTCCAGCCCGGCCGCCTCCAGCACCACGTCGAGGGCCACGAAAGCCTGGTCGCCCAGCTCGTCGCCGGCCTCTTCCGGCCGGGCCAGCAGCGACAGATCGTCGACCCCCAGCAGCAGCGACGAACGCACCGCGCCGTCGACCGCGAGGATGGCCCGCGCCGCCGGTTGCTCCTCGACTCCGCCCGTGACCTCGGCCTCGCCGGCCCGCTGCTCGTCGCTCCCGACCACCAGGAACTGCAGTACGGGATACGTCGACGTCGCGCGCTCGAAGTAGGCCCGCAGCGCCTTCTTGCCCGCCTTCTCAACCGCCGCGCGATCGACCCGCTCGGTCGCGTTGAGCGTGCCGAGACGGCGCTCGAGGTCGGCCGCCGCCGCCGTGGTCAGCGGCTCCGTCGGGTCCTCCGTCTCGCGCACCCCACGCACTCCGACCATCGCCCGCCCGACCGGCTCGCCGGCGACGAAGTCCCAGCACACCGCCGCCGAGATCACCCCGCTGGCCGCCAGGAACGAGCGGTCCTGGAACACCGTATCCGACGCTCCCAGCTCGTTCACCCGCCGCCCGTCGATGGTCCATACCCCGTGAGGTACCGTTCCGTCGATGCTGACGCCATTCTCATCCAGCTTGAGCACATCGCCGTTCTGGAGCAGGAAGACCTTATCGTGCGGCAGGCCGACTTCCTGGGCGAGATCGCCGTAGGCGATCATGTGCCGGTACTCGCCGTGGAACGGGGCCGCGTACTCGGGCCGGACCAGGTTGAACAGGAGGGCGATCTCCTCGCGGCTGGCGTGACCCGAGACGTGGACCACGTCCTCGCGGTGGTCGACCACCCGCGCGCCGCCGCGGAGCAGGTCGTTGATCAGCCGCCACACCGTGGCCTCGTTGCCGGGGATCGGCGTGGCCGAGAGGATGACCATGTCGTTGGGATGCAGGCGAAGCTTGGGATGCCGGCCTCTGGCGAGCCGTGCCAGCCCGCTGACCGGCTCGCCCTGCACGCCGGTGATCAGCACCACCAGCTTGTCATCGGGCAGGCGGGCCGCCTCGCCGTAGCCGACCCTCAGGCTGTCGGGAAAATGGAGGTAGCCCAACTCCCGCGCCACGTTGACGTTGCGCTCCATGCTCCGGCCGGCGACCAGCACGTACCGGTCGCAGCTCGCGGCGACGTCGAAGACCTGTTGGATGCGGTGGATCTGGCTGGCGAACGAGGCCACGATGATCCGCCCGGTGGCGGTCGGAAAGAGTCGCTCGAAGGCTCGGCCGACCACCGCTTCCGAGGGCGTGTGCCCCGCCCGCTCGATGTTCGTGGAGTCGGAGACCAACAGCCGCACGCCCTCGTCGCCCAGCCGCGAATAGGCCGCGAAGTCGGTGACCAGGCCGTCGACCGGGGTGTGGTCGAACTTGAAGTCGCCGCTGTGGACGATGGTGCCCTGCGGGGTGCGGATCCCCAGGCCCAGGCAGTCGGGGATGCTGTGGTTGACCCGGATGCACTCGAGGTCGAACGCGCCGAGACGCAGCCGGTCGCCGCTCTGGACCACGTTCAGGTCGACCTCGGCCAGCTTGTGCTGACCGAGCTTGGCCCGCACCAGGCCCAGCGTCAGCGACGTGCCGTAGAGCGGCGCGCTGACGTCGCGGAGGACGTACGGCAGCCCGCCGATGTGGTCCTCGTGCCCGTGGGTGAGCATGATCCCGACCAGCCGCTCGCGGTTCTCGCGGAGGTAGCTGTAGTTGGGGATCAGCAGGTCCACCCCGAGCGGGCTGTCCTCCTCGGGGAAGGCGATGCCGGCGTCGATCAGCAGCAGGTCGTCCCCACATTCGAGGACGGTCATGTTCTTGCCGATCTCGCCGTATCCCCCCAGCGCGATCAGTCGGACTGCATCACTCATAGCAGGCCCAGTGCGGCGAGTTGCTCTCCCAGTTTGGCGCTCCGCTCCGGGGTGACCGGAGCCAGCGGCGGCCGCAAACCGCCGACTTCGTGGCCGCACAACCGCGCCGCCTCCTTGATCGGCGCCGGGTTGACGCTGTCGGAGGGGAACAGGCCCATGAACAGCGGCATCAGCCGCAGGTAGTGACGGCAGCCCTGCTCGAATCGGCCGCTGAGGTAGTCGTCGATCATCTCGCGGATCTGCGGCCCGACCACGTGGGAGGCCACGCTCACCACGCCGACTCCGCCGCAGCACAGGATGGCCGGGGTGTCGCTGTCGTTGCCGCTGTACAGGAGGAACGAGTCGGGCGTGCCCAGCGCCATCTGCGCGAACTGCGTGAGGTTGGCGCTGGCTTCCTTCACGGCGACGATGTTGGGCACGTCGGCCGCCAGCCGCCAGACCGTCTCCGGCGCGATGTTGCGTGCCGTCCGGCTCTCGATGTTGTAGAGCATGACCGGCACGTCGGTCACTTCGGCCACGGCCTTGAAATGGCTGTAGAGCATGTCCTGGGTCGGCTTGTTGTAGTACGGCGTGACCAGCAGGATGCCGTCCAGTCCCAGCGCCGAGCCCTTGCGCGTCATGTCGATGGCGGTGGCGGTGCAGTTGCTGCCCGTCCCGCCGAGGACCTTGGCCCGACCCGCCACGGCGTCGATCACCACGCGGAACAGTTCCAGCTCTTCTTCATGGGTCAGCGTCGGCGATTCGCCGGTCGTTCCGGCGACCAGCACCCCGGTGCTGCCGGACCGGACCAGGTGGTCCGCCATGGCCGCGGCGGCGTCCAGATCAAGTTCGAGATCAGGGTCGAACGGCGTCACCATGGCGGTGACGAGCGGGCCCCACATAGTCACTCTCCGATTGCGTCGAATCCGCTTGAGAAGAGGCGCCAGGATAGCATGGCGGACGGCTGGGTGTCAACGCGAGCGCTGCGGCTCTGGGCCGTCGGCGACGCCCACGGATCCTGAGATAATGTTGCGAGAAACGGTTCCGGAAGCGAATGGCGCTTCTCCCAAACCGCCCGTCCGGCAGATCCTTCGGGGCGTCGAAAGCCGTACGCGCGTAGCCGCGCGTTGCGCGGAGCCGTGCCCGGCAGCCACGGCCTCCCGCACTCAGTCCCCCGACACCGCCTCCAGCACCTGTTCGTCGATGTCGAAGTTGGCGTTGACCTTCTGCACGTCGTCGAGGTCGTCCAGCGCGTCGAGCAGGCGGAGGACTTGACGGGCCTGGTGCTCGTCCAGCGGCACCGTGCTCTGGGGGATGCGGTTCAGCTCGAAATCGGTGGGGGTATAGCCAGCGGACTCCAGCGCCTCGACCACCTTCATCAATTCGGTCGGCGCGGTGGTCACCTCGAAGGTGGCCTCGTTCGCGCTGAGGTCCTCGGCCCCGGCCTCCAGAACCGCCTCGAACAATTCGTCCTCGTCGATCTCGCCGCGGTCGAGCTGGATCAGGCCCTTGGTCTCGAACTGAAAGGCCACGCAGCCGGGCTCGCCAAGGTTGCCGCCGCACTTGTTGAACACCGCGCGCAGCTCGCCGACGGTGCGGTTGCGGTTGTCGGTCAGCGCGTCGATCATCAGCGCCACGCCGTGCGGGCCGTAGCCCTCGTAGGTGACCTCTTCGAGCTTCTCGCCCTCGAGCTCGCCGCTGCCCTTCTTGATGGCGCGGTCGATGTTGTCGGCCGGCATCCCGTCGCTCTTGGCCTTCTGCACGCACAGGCGCAGCCGCGCGTTGAGCTCGATGGTGCCGCCCCCATCGCGGGCGGCGATCATGATCTCGCGGGCGTGCCGCGAAAAGACCTTGCCGCGGGCTTGGTCGTTCTTCTCCTTCTTCCGCTTGATGGAGTTCCACTTGGAATGACCGGACATGCGTCTCCTCCGAACCGGGGTCTGTCAAGCGCGTCGAAAAGGGCCTATGGTGATCGATTCTACGGGTCACCAAGCCGCTTTGTCAAGCCGCTTCCGCGGCTCGGCGCGGGTTGACATCGCGTTCTCGCCGTGGTAGTCTGCGGGCGGATCGGGGGCCGCCGGGCCACCGTCGAGAAGGGTTGTCCGTCCATGACCAAGCTCTCACCCGCGGAAGTTGCTGCCAAGTGCCGGGTGATCCGTCGTCACATCATCGAGATGCTCCATGTCGCCGGCAGCGGCCATCCCGGCGGCAGCCTCTCGGCCACAGAGTTGGTGACCAGCCTCTACTTCCATTTCCTGGAGCAGGACCCCGCCGACCCCGAGGCGCCGGGCCGGGACCGCTTCATCCTCAGCAAGGGCCACGGCGTGCCGGTCCAGTACGCCTGCATGGCCGAGGCCGGGTACTTCCCGGTGGCCGAGCTGAGCACTCTGCGCTGCATCGACAGCCGGCTGCAGGGCCATCCGGTGAAGGGCACGCTGCCCGGCATCGAGGCCAGCACCGGCGCGTTGGGCCAGGGTCTCAGCATCGCCTGCGGCCACGCCCTGGCCGGCCGGATCGACGGGCGCGGCTACCACGTCTGGTGCATGTTGGGCGACGGTGAGATCAACGAAGGCCAGATCTGGGAGGCGGCCATGTTCGCCGCGCACCAAGGGCTGGACAACCTGATCGCCATCGTCGACGCCAACCAGATCCAGCTCGACGGCCGGTGCGAGGACATCCTCGATACCGAGCCGCTGCCCGACAAGTGGCGGGCCTTCGGGTGGCGGGTGATGGAGATCGACGGCCACGACGTCGAGGCCGTTTTCGCCGCCTATGAGGAGGCGCTGGCGCACACCGGCTCGCCGATTTGCATCGTCGCCCGGACCGTCAAGGGCAAGGGCGTCAGCTTCATGGAAAACGAAGTCGAGTGGCACGGGGTCGCGCCGAACGACGAAGAGACGGAGCGCGCGCTGGCCGAGATCGGCTAGCCGCGGGAGGATTGCGGACGTGAGTGTCACCCTGTCACGGAAGATGGGCCGCGCGACGCGGGATGCCTACGGCGAGGCGTTGCTCGAGTTGGGCGCCGAGCGCGACAACGTGGTCGTGCTGGACGCCGACCTGGCCAAGTCCACGCGCACCGGCAAGTTCGCCGCCAAGCATCCCGACCGGTTCTTCGACGTCGGCATCTGCGAGGCCAACCTGGTCGGCGTCTCGGCCGGACTGGCCGCCAGCGGAAAGATCGTCTACTGCAGCAGCTTCAGCTCGTTCCTGCTGTGCAAGGCCTTCGACCAGTTGCGCATGGCCGTGGCCTACCCGCGGGAGAACGTCAAGGTGGTCGGCTCCCACGGCGGGATCACGCTCGGGCAGGACGGCGCGTCGCAGATGAGCGTCGAGGACTTTGCCCTGGCGCTCGGCCTGCCGGGCATGGCGGTGCTCCATCCGGCCGACGAGGTCTCGGCCAAGTCGCTGATCCTCCAGACCGCCGACTATCCCGGCCCGGTCTACGTCCGAGTCGGTCGTGAGAAGGCCCCCATCGTCTACGACGAGGGGGCCGAGGTCCGCATCGGCCGAGCCGAAACCTTGCGCGGCGGCCGGGATCTCACGCTCGTGGCCAACGGGATGATGGTGGCTCCGGCCCTGGACGCGGCGGAACAGTTGGCCGGCGAGGGTGTCGAAACCAGGGTGATCGACGTTCATACCCTGCGTCCGTTGGACGTCGAGACCATCGGCGCGGCGGCGGCCGAGACGGGTGCTCTGGTGGTGGCGGAGGAGCATCTTCGGGTGGCCGGTCTGGGCTCGGTGGTGGCGCAGGCGGTGTGCGAGACGGCGCCGGCGCCGATCGAGTTCGTCGGACTGGACGGCTACGCGGAATCGGGCCAGGCCGACGAGTTGATGGAGAAGTACGGGCTGACCAGCCGCCACCTCGTTGAAGCTGCGCGCCGGGTGCTGCGTAGAAAGAAGTGAGCGAAGCGCTCCCCGTTAGGAGTCTGGCATGACGGTCCGCCTGGGGTTGTGTCTGTCGTGCGCGGCGATGCTGCTGGTCGGCTGCGGGGCCGGTGATCCGACCGGCGCGACCGCCGAGGGCGTGCTCCACGTCACGTCCGGCGGGACCGGGGACATCCTCTTCACCCGCACCCTCGATCGCTTGTCCTTCGCCAACAGCGTCACCGTCGCCATCCGCGAAGGCGCCGCGACGGACAACCGCTTCACCATCTACACCCTGTTCGGGCTCCAGGCGGTCGACTTCAGCACCGCCCCGACGGCGGCGCTGGTCACTTTCGTCGACGGGTTGGAGCCGAATCGCTCGTCGTCCACGACCATTCCCTCGAGCGTGGTCACCCTCGCCCTGCACACCGGCTTCACGGCCACCAGCCAGATCGCGGCCCAGGATGCGCCGGTGGTCTTCGAACAGGCCAGCAACGGCACCTTCGTGCTCGAACCGACTCCGGCCACCGACGGCGTGTTCGTCAGCCAGGACTCCGCCAGCCGGCGGATGCGCTTCTCGGTGGTGACCATGACCGACCTGGACTCGGGGGATGAGGCTCTGCTCCAGGGCGGTGTCGATTACCAGATCTCCGCCAACATTTCGCAACGGTTCCTCGGCTACGCTGGCAACCTGGGGCTGAACCGCAAACCGGCGGTGTCCGGCGGCGGTCCGCCGCCACCACCCGGCAGCACCGGGCTGGGCAGCGGCCCGACCCTGGGCGGCGGCGGCGGCACCACCTCCGGCGACGACGGCGGCCCGCCCGCGCCGGCCAGCTTCTGACGGGCCACGGGCCGGGCGCCGCCATGAGCACGCCTTTGGCTACCTCGCCGCTCGGCTGGCTGAATCCTCGGCTGATCGTCGCCGTCGCGTTGCTGGTCCGGGCGGTTACGCTGATCCCCGCCTGGGACAGTGCTCCGGTCAGTGACGGCGCCGAGTACCACCGCATCGCGACCGATCTGGCCGCGGGCAAGGGGTTCGTCCGGGACGACGGGAAGCTGTCCAGTTGGCGACCGCCGCTGTGGCCGGGGATGTTGTCGCTGCTGTATCGGGTGACCGGTCCGTCGCCGGCCGCTGGGCGGGTGCTTCAGGTCGTCCTGGGCAGCTTGCTGGTCGGGTTGATCATCCTGGTGGCCAGGGCGGTGGAGCCGGACGATCCCCGCGTGCCAGCGGTCGCCGGGTGGTGGGCCACCATCTCGCCTTCGTTGATCTACTACAGCCACGGGCTGTGGTCGGAGAGCCTCTTCGGCCTGTGCCTGGGCAGCGCCCTGCTGGGCCTCCTGCGCGGCGCGAGCGACCGGCGCGGGCGGTGGGTGGCCCTGACCGGCGTCGGGCTGGGATTGGCCAGCCTGTGCCGCGGCTCGACGCTGTTCCTGCTGCCGCTGGTGCCGGTCTGGTGGGTCTACGCCGAGGCCGCCGGACGGCGCGTCGGTTTGGCCCGGTCGCTGGCCGCGCTGATGCTGTGCGGGCTGGTCATCCTGCCCTGGACGATCCGCAACTACCGGGTCCAGCACGCGCTGGTGGTCATCGACACCAACGGCCCGGTGAACTTCTTCTACGGCAACAACCCGCAGACCCCGCGGCTGCGGCCGTGGCGGGTGGCCGAGATGAACCCGCGCCCGCGGCCGCAGTGTCCGGCGGACGCCGGCGAGGTCGAGTTCGGGAAGGCCGCGGTAGCCGAGGCGTTGGTCTGGATCCGGACCCATCCCGGCGAGTTCCTCACGTCGCTGGCGATCAAGACCGGGAACCTCTGGGGCCTGAGCCGTGGACTGCCCAGCGGCATCGATGTCGGCGTCTACGGCCCGCCGAGCCAAGCCGCGGTCTGGTTGTCGGCGACGTACGAGGCGGCGGAAGGCCTCCTCCTGCTCCTCCTCGGTGTGCTCGGCCTGGGACTGTCGAAGCGGAGCAAGGCGGTGGAGCTGGAGCTGATCGCAGTGCTCTACCTGACCATCCCACACGCCATCTGTCAGGGACACAGCCGGTACCGGTTCGGCGCGCTGCTGCTGCTCTACGCCTTCGCCGCGGCGGCACTGCTCGGCCAGCGGACCTGGCGGGAGGACCTCAACGGCCTGCCGGCCTCCCGGCGGCGGCTGACCCTCGGGGTGATGGCCCTCTTGCTGTCGAACTTCCTCTACGAGGTGCTCTTCCTCGAGATCCTGCCGCGATTCGGCTGAGGTCAGGACACCGTCACCTGCCGGCCGTCCGGCGCGACGCAGACCGACACGTCACTCGGATGGGACGCCGGCAGATTCACCAGCAGCTTCCTGGGACCGGCCGGTGAGGCGTGGACCAAGCCGACCTGCTCGTCCGTCGCCAGGCGCTCTGGGACGAACGGCGGCTCGCCCGTCCGGAATGCGATCAGGACCGTCACGAATCGCGTCGTGCGGGTCGGCTGCGTGGTTTCGACGACCGCGCGCGGCAGGCCGGGCTCCGCCCGCAGCCTGGTGCCGCTCGGCGCGAGCTGGTACAGCCGCGCCGCGCCGGACCCGTTGGCGAAGTCCAGCCGCCGGGCGTGGAGCCCGAGTCCCGGAGGTCGCGCCGAGTCCAGGTGGAACCGCCAGCGGACGGGAGCCGACGACTCCACGTCATCGACCACGGCCAGCAGGTCCGGCGGGACCAGGATCACGGTCCGCCCCCGCCGCGGCGGTCCGCCGTCGGTGTCCAGCGACACGCGCATCGCCGCCAGCCCTGGCATGCCCTGAATCTCGCCGACGTTGACGGTCCCGCCCCCAGGCGCCGTCGGCGCGCCGACGGTGAGAACGGGCAAGCCCGCGACGGAGACGTCCACCACGCCCACGGTGACGCCGGTCTCGACCAGGACCCGGGCCTGAACACCCGGCTCGGAGTCGTCGGAGAGAACCCACCAAGCCGAGCCCCGTTGCAGCGTGGCCATGGCAGTCGATGCGTGCGACTGCTAGACCGTCGCCTGCTCCGTCTCGCCAGGGCCGGGGGTCTCTTCCGGCGGGGTGATCGTCTGCTCGAACTGGAAGCGCGCGTCCTCGCCTTCGCCGACTTCCGCCAGCTCGGCGCGGACGCCGCTGCCGTTGGGGAATCGGCCGGCCAGGATCTCCTCGCTCAGCGGGTCCTCGATCAGGCGCTGGATCGCCCGCCGGAGCGGACGCGCGCCGAAGTTGGGGTCGAAGCCTTCCTTGGCCAGCAGGTCCATCGCCTCGTCGGACACCTCGATGGTCAGCTCCCGCGAGCGCAAATGGTCGCGCAGGCGGTTGAGCATCAGGTCGACGATCTGCCGGATCTCGACGTCGGTCAGCGAGCGGAAGACGATCACTTCGTCGATGCGGTTGAGGAACTCCGGTCGGAAGGTGCGGTTGAGCTCTTCCAGCACCCGGCTCTTCATGCTGGTGTAGTCCGACTCCGCGTCGCGCGAGCGGCTGTCGTCCGAACGGAACCCGACCGACTTGCCACGCTGGATCTCCCGCGCGCCGACGTTGCTGGTCATGATGATGATGGTGTTCCGGAAGTCCACCGTGCGGCCCTGAGCGTCGGTCAGGCGCCCGTCTTCCATGACCTGCAAGAGGATGTTGAACACGTCGGGGTGCGCCTTCTCGATCTCGTCGAAAAGCACCACGCTGAACGGCCGGCGGCGGACCGCGTCGGTCAACTGCCCGCCCTCGTCGTAGCCGACATACCCGGGCGGCGAGCCGATCAGCCGCGAGACCGCGAACCGCTCCATGTACTCGGACATGTCGATCCGGATCAGCGCGTCCTCGGTATCGAACAAGAACTCGGCCAGCGCCCTGGCCAGCTCGGTCTTGCCGACCCCGGTCGGGCCGAGGAAGACGAAGCTGGCGGTGGGCCGGCGCGGGTCCTTGATCCCGGCGCGGGCCCGGCGCACGGCGCGGGAGACACCGACGATGGCCTCCTGCTGGCCGATCACCCGCTCGTGCAGCGCCTCTTCCATGCGCAGCAGGCGGGCGGTCTCTTCCTCGGTCAGGTCGGTCACCGGGACGCCGGTCCAGATCGAGACGATGTGCGCCACGTCTTCTTCGGTGACGTGCCGCTTCTCGCTGTCCTGCTTGTCGCGCCAGACCTGCCGGATCTGCTCCAACTCTTCCTTGAGCTTGCGCTCCTCGTCGCGCCAGCGCGCGGCTTCCTCGAAGCGCTGGTTCCAGACCGCCTCTTCCTTCTGCGAGCGGACCTGCTCCAGCTTCGACTCGATCGCCTTCATCTCCGGCGACGGCGCGCTGCTGCGCAGCCGGACGCGGCTGCCGGCCTCGTCGATCACGTCGATGGCCTTGTCCGGCAGGCAGCGATCGGAGATGTACCGGCCGGAGAGCTCGACCGCGGCGTGGATGGCCTCGTCGTCGATCACCACGTTGTGGTGCTCCTCGTAGCAGTTGCGCAGGCCGTAGAGGATCTCGACCGCCTCCTCCGGCGACGGCTCGCGCACCTGCACGCTCTGGAACCGCCGCTCCAGGGCGCCGTGCCGCTCGATGTACTTCTTGAACTCGTCCAGGGTGGTCGCCCCGATGCACTGCAGCTCGCCGCGGGCCAGGGCCGGCTTGAGGATGTTGCTGGCGTCCATGGCGCCCTCGGCCCCACCGGCGCCGATCAGCGTGTGCAGCTCGTCGATGAACAGGATCACCGTCCCGCGCGCCTTGCGGATCTCGTCCATGATCCGCTTCATCCGCTCCTCGAACTCGCCGCGGTACTTGGTCCCGGCGACGATGGCCGCCAGGTCCAGGGCGATGATCCGCTTCTCCAGCAGCGGCTCCGGCACCTGGCTGGAGACGATCAGTTGCGCCAGGCCCTCGGCGATGGCGGTCTTGCCCACCCCCGGCTCGCCGATCAGGCAGGGGTTGTTCTTCGTCCGGCGCGAGAGGATCTGGATCACGCGCTCGATCTCGGTCTCCCGGCCGACCACCGGGTCGAGTTGCTGCTGTCGCGCCATGTCGGTCAGATCGCGGCCGAACTCGTCCAGGGAAGGCGTCTCGGACTTGCGCTTGGTGGCCGGGCCGGAAGGCGCCTCGCCGCGCCCGCTGGGCGTGGCCGGCTCCTCGCCGCCCGGCTGCGGGCCGCCGATCTCAGCCACCTTGGCCCGGACCTCGTCCAGGTCGATGTCGAAGCTGCGCAGCACCCGCGCGGCGACGTCGTCGGAGTCGGCCAGCAGCCCGAGCAGCAGGTGCTCGGTCCCGACGTAGTTGTGGCTGAGCTGCCGGGCCTCGTTGTAGGCCATCTGCAGGACCTTCTTGGCCTGCTCGGAAAAGTGCTTGTCGTGCGTCCCGGCCCGGCCGCTGGAGGCCTGCTGGTACCGCGGCTGGGGCTGCGCCGGGGGCAGGTACTTCTTCAGCTCGTCACGCACCCGGCGGGGCGAGACCCCGAACTTCTCGAGGATCTCGACCGCCTTGCTGTCGGCTTCCTTGGTCACGCCCAGCAGGAGATGATAGCTCTGTACCTCGGCGGCGCCGTCGGCCTCCGCCTCTTCCTGAGCCGCGATGACGACTTTCCGCGCCTGCTCGGTGAATCGCTGCCACATGTCACACTCGTCCTTGAGTCGGCCAACCCGCCGGACTCACTATCGTCCGGCCAGCACAGCGGGTGCGCCGTCCTTGTGAGTAGTTATGCCCCGCCCCGCCGAGACCGTCAACGGCCGGCGTTACGCGGAAGCTACTTGATGGGGGTGCCCTCGCTGGCCACCAGCGCGCGGAAGGCGTCGATCAACTGCTTGGTCACTGCCCCCGGCCGGCCGTCGCCGATGGGACGCTGGTCCACTTCCACCATCGGGATCACTTCGGCCGCGGTGCCGGTCAGGAAGCACTCGTCGCCGTTGTACACGAACTGCACCGTGAAGAACTGCTCGACCACCTCGATCCCGGCTGCCCGCGCCAGCTCGATCACCGCGTCGCGGGTGATGCCGCACAGGATCCCGGCGGCCAGCGGCGGCGTGTACAGCTTGCCGTCACGAATCACGAACACGTTGTCGCCGGTCGCTTCGGACACCAGCCCGGCTTGATTGAGCATCAACCCCTCGTCCGCCTTGGCGCGGTTGACCTCGATCTTGGCCAGGATGTTGTTCAGGTAGTTGAGCGACTTGATCGCCGGATCCAGCGCCGTCGGCGCGTTGCGGCGGGTCGAGCAGGTGATCACCTTCAGCCCTTCCTCGTAGCACCGCTCCGGGTAGAGCTGGATGGCATCGGCGATGATGAAGTACGACGCCTTGTCGCACTTGCGCGGGTCCAACCCCAGGTCACCCACCCCGCGGGTGACCACGGCCCGGATGTACCCGTCCTGGATCCCGTTCCGCCGGCACGTCTCGACGATGCGCTGGCCAAACTCATCGGGCGTGAGCGGGATCTGCAGCATGATGGTGCGAGCCGAGTCGTACAGCCGGCGCAGGTGCTGATCGAGCCGGAAGACGCGGCCACCGTAGGCGCGGATGCCCTCGAACACCCCGTCGCCATACAGCAGGCCGTGGTCGAACACCGAGACCTTGGCCTGATCCCGGCCGACGTACTCCCCGTCCAGACAGATCACCTTCACGCCGGGCACTCCTTGGCCGCTCACCGGCGGCGGCCGGCATTCTAATGCAACGGCCACCGAGGGTCAAACCGTTCCGCGCCCTGATGGTCAGTCGGCCATGACGGCACGGACCCGCTCCAGGTCTTCGGGGGTATCCACGCCGAGGGCCGGATGGGGCGTCGCCGGGACCTTGATCCGGTAGCCGTGCTCCAGGGCGCGGAGCTGCTCCAGGCTCTCGGCGAGTTGCAGCGGCGTGGGTGGAAGCTGGGCGTAGGTCAGCAGGAAGTCGCGCCGGTAGACGTACAGGCCGAGATGCCGCCAGAAGGTGGGCGGCGCGTCGGCGCCGCGGACGAAGGGGATGGGGTGCCGGCTGAAGTACAGGGCGAAATCGTCGCGATCGACCACCACCTTGACGTTGTTCGGGTCCTGAATCTCATGCGGATCGTGCAGCCGCTCGCGGAGCGTGCTCATGACCAGGGAGTCGTCGTCGCGCAGCGGCTGCACCGCCAGTTGGATGCTGGCCGGCACGATCAACGGCTCGTCGCCCTGCACGTTGACGATGATCTCGGCGTCCAGGTCAGCCGCCACCTCGGCCAGGCGATCGGTGCCGGTGGCGTGGTCGGGACTGGTCATTCGCGCCTCGCCGCCGAACCGCTCGACCGCCGTGGCGATCCGCTCGTCGTCGGTGGCGACGATCACCTGATCGATGCCGGCCGTAGCGCTGGCGCGCTCATAGACGTGCTGGAGCATCGGCTTGCCGGCGATGTCGAGCAGGACCTTGCCGGGCAGCCGCGTGGCGGCATACCGGGCCGGAATGATTGCGACAACGTCCATCGGTCACTGCCTTGCGCCGGCAGCGGGCGGAGCCCGAGCCGCGCGACACCTCGGGGCCGACTAGTGCCGGCGCTTGCGCTTCCCGCTGCCGCCGCCGCTCTTCTTGGCGGTCTTGGGGCGCTCGGCGGTCGGCTGCGATTCGCCCGGCGCCTCGCTCGGCTGCGGCCGCTCACGCTTCGTGCCGCCGGGTTGCGCCGGCTCAGCCACGGGGGCGGCCTCGGCCGGGCGCTCGACCCGGCGGCGCGCCTGCGGGCTGCGGCGCACCGCCGCCGGCGGCGCCGCTGCCTGAAGCTTGGCCAGCCGCCTGCGGTAGAGCACGGTGAACAACGGCGAGGCGTTGAAGATCGAGCTGTACGCGCCGGAGACGATGCCGATCAGCAGCGCGAAGGCGAAGTCGCGGATGGTCACGCCGCCGAACAGGTAGAGCGTCAGCAACGGGAACAGCGTGGTCACGACGGTCAGCACCGAGCGGGTCATCACCTGCCAGACGCTATCCTCGATGACCCCCTCGACGGTGGCGAAGCTGCGCCGCTGCGCCGTATCGAGCTTGCCCATGTTCTCGCGAATGCGATCGAAGATGATCACCGTGTCGTTGACGCTGTACCCGATCACCGTCAGCACCGCGGCGATGAAGCTCGAGTTGACCTCGGTGTGCGTCCAGGCGTACCCGCCGACCATTACCAGCGCATCGTGTATCAGCGCCACCACCGCGCACAAGCCGAGCAGCCAGCCGCCGCCGACGCCCTTGATGTTGTACCGCAGCGCGATGTAGATGGTGATGGCCAGACAGCCCCAGAACAGGGCCCACAGCGCCATCTTGCGGAGGTACTTGCCGATCACCGGGCCGACCAGCTCGCTCCCGGCCAGCTCGACCTCGCCGAACTTGCCGCGCAGCGCCTCCAGGATGGCGTTCGCCTCGGCCTCCGCCTCGGCCGCGGCCGTGGCCACCGGCGCGTCGGGGTCCGAGCCGGTCTTCGTGCGGACCTGCACCTCGCCGTCGGCGAACACTTGGATCTTGGGGTCCTGGACCGGCTTGCCGTTCCAGGTCACGCCCCGGAGCGCCTCTCGGACCATGGCGCTGGCCCGCGTCGGATCGCCTTCGGCGGGCGGCTTCTGGAACTTGAAGACGTACGCCGCGCCGCCGGTGAAGTCGATCCCGTAGGCCAGCGTCTGGCCGGTCTGCTGGTTGTTCAGGAACATCTTCGCGAACCCGGCCACGACGACCAGGATCGAGATGGCGAACCATACCGCTCGCAGCGGAATGATCGGGAAAGGATGCTTCTTCTCTGCGCTCACTCTGCGCCTCCCTGGCCGCCGTCGGCGATCAACCTCGGTACACCCGGCGGTTGGAGCCCATGCTGCTCGCCGCGAACAGGTTCTGGAACTTGCGCGTGATCCACAAGCCCGAGACAATGCTGCACAGGATCCCGATGCTCAGCGTCACCGCGAACCCGCGGATGGGGCCGGTGCCCATCAAGAACAGGATCACGCCAATGATCAGGGTCGTCACGTTGCCGTCGACGATCGCCGGCAGGGCCCGCTCGTAGGCGTTCTTGATGCACGCCGTCACCGGCCGCGTCGCGCTCTCGCGCAGCTCTTCCTTGAGCCGCTCGAAGACGATCACGTTGGCGTCCACCGCCATGCCGATGCTGAGCACGATGCCCAGGATGCCGGGCAGCGTCAGCACCGCGTCGAACATGACCAGGCAGGCCAGCACCAGCAGACAGTAGCCGAACAGCGAGAGATCGGCCAGCAGGCCGGGCAGCTTGTAAACCGAGGTCATCAGAATGAGGATCAGCCCCAGGCCCCACAACGCGGCCCGCGAGCTCTGCCGCACGCTGTCAGCGCCGAGGGTGGCGCTGACGGTGCGCTGCTCGACCACGTCGACCGGGATCGGCAGCGCGCCGGCATCGAGCAGGATCTTCAGATTGGTCGCCTCGCTGACCGTGCCGAAGCCGCCGGTCAGGAGCACCGCCCCGCCGTAATGCCGCTCCTTGACCACCCGTGCGTCGATGCACTTGCGGTCCAGGTAGATGGCGATGTAGGCGTTCTGGTTCTCGTTGGCGAAGGCGTCGAACCGGCGGGCGCCGATCTTGTCCAAGGTCAGGCCGATGGCCGGCTTGTTGTCCTGGTCGTACTCGACCCGGACCGAGCCAGGCGCCAGGCTGCTGCCGACCAGCACGTTCTTGTCGCCGTTGAACTCGGGCGCCTCGTAGTAGACCAGCTCGTGCGGGACGTTCTTGTTGGTGTCCTTGAGCACGAAGTTGATCTCATTGCGGCCGCTGGCGGACTGTTCCGTCTGCACGTCGTACCGGTCGGGGACCTTGCGGAACTCCATCCTGGCCGTGGTGCCCAGGAGCTTGACCGCCTCGTCGGGGTCGCGGATGCCGGGCAACTCGACCACCACCCGATCCTCGCCCTGCTCGCGAACCGTGGACTCCGACACGCCCAGGCGGTCGATGCGCTCGCCGATGATCCGGGTCACGTCCCGCATCGCCGTGCGCGTGTCGAGCTTCAGCAGCTCCGGCTCGCCGAGTTGCTTGGTGGCCGGGAAGTAGCGCTTCAGCGTGCCCAGCACCAGGTTGGCGTGGTCCTTCTGCTTCTGCGCCGCGTTGGCGTCCTTCAGGTTGACGTAGGTGCGGATGATGATGACGTTGCTGTTGACCACCTCGGCGTGGATGTCGCCGATGCGCTCCTTGTACTCGCCCTTCATCTGCGTCACGAGGGCGACCAGGACGTCTTCGACGCGGGCCCGCAACTCGGGGTCGGCCAGCTTCTCGGCTTCCTGCGGCGTGACTTCGGCCTCGGCCAGGGCCTCGACCGGCGCCTCTTCGTCGGCGGTGCCGGCCGCTCCCTCGCCCGGCGCCTGGGCCACCTTGATCGGCTCGCCGCCGTCGGGCTGCGTCGCCGGGGCGGGCTCCGACTTGTCCTGTGCCTTGTCGGCGGCCTTCGGCGCGGCCTCGGCGGCCTCGGCCTCCGGCCGCGGCGCGACCTTCAGCTCCTGCTCGGCCTTGGCCAGCGAGTTGGACAAGTCCGTCGCGTTGTCGGCCAGCTTGTACTCGAACTCGACGTTCTGGGTCCGCGCCTTGAGCACCAGGTGGACGCCGCCCTGGAGATCGAGCCCGAGCCGCAGGTTCAGCTTCGGCCGGTAGAGACCCAGCCCGATGAACTGCGTCACGGGTTCGTCGGGAAAGGCGGCGGTGTCGACCTGCGACGAGGCGCGCTGCCCGAATCGCCGGCCGGCGACCTTGTCGAGAATGTCTTGCAGCTTCTTGTCGACGCCCTCGACCTCGCCGCGGTTCTCCAACGGCATGCGGATCTTGATTTCGGTGGTGGACGGGAAGCTGACCCGCGAATCCGGCGCCAGGCCGTACTCGTTGATCTTGGCATGGACATCGGCGCTGAGCTGTTCCTTGACCCGCTCGCCCGGCCCGAACGGCTTGCTGTACCGGTAGGTGAAGTAGACGTTGCTGAAGTCTGTCTTGGGCAGGCGGCGGAGCGGCTTGAAGACCGTCCCAAAAGCCAGCAAAAAGATCAGCGCGATGACGATCATCCAGGCCTTGTCCCGCTTCAGGTCCGCCTGGGCAACGCTCGAAGCCATACCGTGCTCCCTGTGACCGGTCCCACGCGAGCGTCCGCCAAACGGCGCCGAACAGGGCCGCCGAACATCAGCTATCCGGTGGTACCTGCGCGCGGAGCGTGCGCCGCGGCCCGACACCAACCGGGCCGCTGGTCACGGCGCCCGATGATAACCGAGGCCCGCCCAATCGTCAACCCGCGCCGAGGCCGTCAGACGGGGTCCCGAACCGGTGTCGAGCGGCCTCGGCGCGCCACTGGCGCCACGTCGCCAAGCCCCACTCGCCGCCGATGCCGTTGACGCTGTGGTGCCCGGCCGCTATACTACCGCCTGCAAACGAAGGAGTGGCGAGCATGGGCCGCTACGGTGGTCGGCGGAAGAAGGGTCCCCAGCTTCAGGATCCGGACAACGAAGTCGAATACAAGAACCACGCCTTGCTGTGGAAGTTCCTGTCCGAGCGCGGCAAGATCATGCCGCGTCGGCAGACCGGGCTCAGCGCTCGGCACCAGCGCATGTTGACTGTGGCCATCAAGCGCTCGCGCGACATCGCCCTGCTGCCCTACGCCCGGGAGGACTAGTCGGCCTCCCCGCGGCGGGAGCCGAACGTGGCCGTGTCCCTGCTCACCCCCTCGGCGCGTCGGCCGTTGCGCGGCGAGACCGCGCGCGGCTTCTTGGTGGGCAGCCTGTCGTACAGCGCCCGTGACCCGGCCGAGCTACCCGCCCTGGCGCCTCGCGCCCTGGACTGGTACCGCCACCTCCTGGACGTCGGCGTCGCCGCGCCGTTCGGCGCCGTCCTCGACCTGGGCTACCTGTTCTGCGAAGGCGAAGCCTTCCGCTTCCGCAGCTTCTTCGCCGACGCGGCCCTGGACGAGACCGAGCGCGCCACCCGCGAGTCGTACGAGACCCGCGTCCTGGTCCGCCGGCTGCAAGAGACCAACTTCCCCCGCGTGCGCCGGCTGATCCTCGACAACGCCGAGCCCGATCTGGCGCTGGTCCGCGTCCTGGAGATCCTCTTCCGCGCCGCCGACCTGCGCCTGGTCCGCCGACTGGCGGTCGAGGAGAGCCACTCGCTCCGGCTGGAGTTCGAGCCCGACGAGCCGCTGCGGGCTCGGCAGGAGTTCGAGCTGGCCGCCGGTCAGCCCGGATTGCTCCTCCGCCTGGTCGGCGAGTTGGCCGAGGCCGGGCCGGACCTGGATCTCGATCAGCTCATCCGGGCCGAGGACCTGTACGAGATCGAGCACGTCCGGGTCTTCCCGCGGGAGAGTCTGCGCGAGGTGGCCCGCCGGATCAAGGGCGTCGAGCGGATGCTCCACGAGACCCATCGCCTGGACGGCCTGGCCCTGCGCGACCTGGCCATGGCCGACACCACCCTCGAAAGCGTGGGCACCTACCCCACCGGCGGGATCGCCGAGCTGACCACGCGCGGGCCGATCGAGAACCTGGTCTCGTCCGAGCTGGTCTACCTGGAGCGCGACGCGCCCATCGACCCGTTCCTGGTCCGCTTCGCCGAGAACGAGCTGCTCAAGTACCTGCGCGACAGCTCCGTCCTGCGCATGATGCGGCGGTCGGTGGTCTTCTGCGTCGAGGACTGCGCCGAGTTCAGTTGCCCGGTGACCTCCGGCGGCGAGCTGCACGGGACCAAGGTCATCCGCTGCTTGATGGGCCTGGTGCTGGCCCTGACGGTCGATCTCCTGGCGGTCTTCCGCCGCGACGACATCGCCTTCACCTTCAAGCTGCTGGCGCCGGCCGGCAGTCACGAGACCGCCGCCGAGCGGCGGGAGATCATCGAGGTGCTGCACCTGCTGTTCCGCGAGAAGGAGGAGCAGGGCACCGTGCGGGTGTCCGTCAGCGAGGCCGGGCCGGCCGAGGTGATCGCCGGGCTGCCGGCCGAGCCGGAGCGATTCAGGACGGTGGTGGTGATCGGCCGCGAGGAGTTGATGGCCGGGTTGTCCGTCCGGCCGGGGCGGGACGGGCGGTTGGTGACGGTGGCCGTCGGCGGCGACGGCGACGGAGAGGCGGTGACCCTGGACTTGAGCCACGAGCCGCTGACCCGGCTGCGGCAGGCGCGGGAAGTGATCCTGAGACGGATGGTGGGCTGATGCCCGAGGTGTTCTTCCGGTCGACCGAGGAGCTGTACGCCGCGCTCCGGTTCTGCGACGACCCGGACGCCTGGCGGCGTGCCGCCGACCTGTGGGCGCTGCGCGACGGCGACCAGCGCGCCTGGCTGCTGCGCGCGGAGCCGCTGCCCGGCGTGCCCGGAACGCCGGCGCGTAGCGACGGCGAGCGGGTGCTGGCCGGCGAGCGGGAGTGGCGCGTGGTCGAGCGGCGCGCGCGTCCGACGCTGGTCGAGACCGTGCCGCTGGCGCCCGAGCCGTCACGGCCCAGCGCGGCGGTCTACGCGGTCATGCCGGGGCCCAGCTTCCGCGACGCGGCGCGCGATGTGCTGATGTTGGGCAACGACCGGATGCGCTACTTGCCCCTGGGCGACGGCCGGATTTTGCTGTTGATCGAGGAGCTGAACGAGTTCCTCCGCGCCAGGTGGGCGGAGAGCGAGGACATCGCGCTCTACCGGCCGGCCGAGGCCGAGCCGCGGGTGCTCCTGCCCTGGGGGTTCGGCTATCCCCTGGCCGACAAGCTCCACTTCGTCGGCGCCGACGAGCACCAACTCTGGCTGGCCGACGATGAGGCGCCCTGGCGGCGGCTGAACGGCCCGCCGGCGGACATCTACGAGCGGATTCAGGTCGATCCCGGGGGGCTCGAGCGGCGCGAGCTGCCGGCGGCCGACGAGGTCCCGACCATCACCGTCGCCCTGCGCCTGGAGCCCAGCGAGGAGGCCGCCCGGCCGCAGCTCTGGTGGCTGGCCGAGGGCGACCGACCCGCCCTCGAACAACTGGTACGCGAGGCCAGCGAGGCGGAGCTGAACAACCTCCAGGTGGCGGCGGTGAGCGACGCCGGTCGGCCCGCGTGGCTGGTCGCCGAACGGCTCGGCATCGGCGGGCAGTTGACCCCGCCGGTGCACGGCGGTCGGGCCTACGTGGCCCGGCTGCCGGTCGAGCATCTCTACCTGCCGGTCGGCCTGCGGCTGGCGCCGCTGCTCTCCCGGCGGAGCCTGGTCGAAGCGCTGGGGCTGGGCGAGGACCACCTGACGCTGCTCGACGTCGCCCCGGCCGGCGGGCTGCGAGTGCAGCGCGTGCCGCGGTCGGCGCTGCGGCCGCTGAGCGACCTGGCCCTCTACGATGCCGGCGCCGCGGCCGACGAGGTCGAGGCGTTGCGGCAGCAGGTGGTCTTCGACTTCGGCCTGGACCTGCCGGTGGTCGAGGAGCCCGGCGAGCAGCCGCCGGCTCCGGAGCGGGCGGGGCTGTGGGCCAGCTTCATGAAGTGGCTGGGCCAGTAGGCGGCCAGAGCGTCTCGACCCAGTCGGCCACCTGCCGGCGGTAGGCTCCCAACCAGTCCTGGACCTCGACCAGACGGTGCATAATCGTCAGTCGGCGCAGCACCGCGTTCAACTCCGAGGCCCCGATCCGCCGCACGTTCTCATCGAGGATCCGCTCAACCACACCCAGCCAGCGCGTCGTCGGTCTTAGCAGCGCAAAGCCCAGCAGAGGTAACAGGCGTTCCGGCTGGGAGTGCAACACCGCGTGCAGGGCGACGGTGCTTTCCGGGCGGTCCGGACGCTCCTCCAACCTGTCGAGCGAGTTGGCCTCAATGACCCACTCGTCCAGCGTCTCCGGCGCCGCCGCAGCCCGCAACGCCTTCACGCGCCGTCGCAGGGCCTCCAACTCTCCTGCGCCCAAGCCCTGGCCACCAGGCGCGACTGAGCCGTCCGCATCAGCACCCAACAGATGCCGGTACTCGTCCAATCGCTGCTCCATCCCGCGCCGCATGGGGCTTCCCGGCGCGATCTGCTCGTCCCCTTCCAGCGGCACGAGGCCACACCACGTGGTTTCCAGCCACTCGGCGAGATCCGGCCCGACCGGTTCGGCGGCCCGCAGCCGCTCGCGCTGTCGGGCCAGCTCCTCGGAGTCGCCGATGCGGGTGAACAGCCGGCGCAGCAGCAGGGCGCGCAGGACGTACGGGAGGTCGGCCTGGCCCAGCGCCTGGTAGAGCGTCCCGAGCCCGGCGGGCTCGTCCGGTGTGGCGGCGAAAACCTCCGCCACCACCGCCGCCGGGGTGCCGGCCGCCAGCCCCTCCGCGCCGGCGCGCGTACCCAGTCCCAGGCGAGCAATCTCGGGCAGGAGCGCCTCGGGCGCGTGGCCGCAGCGCACCGCCTCGGCCGCGCAGGTCAGCGCCGCCTCGCTCGCCCCGCCGGCCGCGTGCGCTCTGGCCAGGCCCAGCCAGGCGTCACTCTCCGGCCCCTCCAACGCCAGCAGCCGCGACCAGGCGCCCGGCCCGCGGTGGGCCAGGAACGCCCTGGCCGCCCCCCGCCGCAGCCGCTCCGCGGACTCCTGCCGGCCCGCGTACGAGAACGTGTGCCGCAACGCGGCCAGCCGTTCCCGGAACTGCTGCCGGGCGCGCTCGGACTCTCGCGCCTGCCGGCGATTGCGTCTCATCGTCGGCGGCCAACGGCATGGGACGCAAGGGGCAACTGTTCAGGCATCGCAAAGGCCGTCGAGGAGCGCCTTTCCCCTCCCTGCAAGGAGGGGATCAAGGGGTGGTTCGCTCCGCGTGGCTTGCTCTCGATGGCGAACCACCCCTTAATCCCCTCCTTGCAAGGAGGGGAAAGCTCAGCGACCGCTGTCCCCAAGACCTGAGTAGTCACCGTATGGGACGTGTGGGACGTAGTCGCCGCTACAACCGGCGCGCGCATCAGCCGCACCGCCGCTCCATCCAGTACTGCGGCTCGGCCGGGAAGCCGCGCCGGTCACCGCACATGCCCTCCTGCACCACCTCGAAGCCCAATTTCAGGTACAGCGCCACCGCTCCTTCGTTGGCGTGCTGGCAGGTCAGCTTCATCAGCCGTGGGCCCACTCCGGCGTCGGCGACCTCCAGCACCCGGGTCATCAGCGCCCGGCCGGCGCCGCAGTGCCAGTAATCCTCGCGGACACAGATCCCGAACCCGCTGGCCTCGGCCTCGGCGTCGCGCCAGCGGTACCAGGCATACCCGCCGATCTCGCCCTCGGCCGTCTCCAGGACCACCACCACCTCGTGCGGATGGTCCCACTTCGCGGCGTTGCGCAGGGCGTGCTCGCGGTCCAACGGGTGCGGCCCGTAGTGCCGCAGCGCCTTGGGCGGCAAGCCCTCGTACATGTCACCGAGCGACGGCCCGTCCTCCTGTCCAAGGAACCGCACCACCACCCGACGCCCGTCGGCCAAGGTGGTCGGAAGCGGCGGGAATCGCTGCTGATCCGCAGGGGACAACGCACGCTCTCCAGACCCGCGCGACGAACGCCCGAAGCGCCTCGCACCGGCCACACGCCCCTGCTCTTCCCGCACCACGCGGCGATCCCCTCCTCGCCGCCAGTGGACAACGGCCCGGGACGCATGGGTCGTATGGGCCATATCCGTCCCATCCGCCGCCCACGACCCCGCACTGCCGCTCAGACCTTGGCCGTGACCACCAGACTCTCCCCCGCCGCCACGTGCGCCGGCTCCGCCAGCCGCAGCACGCCCCGCTCCACCGTCGCCTTCAGCGAGCGGCGGCCCAGGCGGCCGGTGACCTTGACGGCGGACGCCTTGATCGGCAACGCGATGCTCGCCACCGAGATCTGGCCGTACTCGGGCGCCACCTCGACCGTGGTCGCCTCGCCGCGCTTGACGGTGATGGTCCCCCACCCGGAGGCCACCGAGAAGAAGGTCCGGAACGGGTCCACGTCCAGCTTCGGGTCGAGGTCCAGGTGGCCGTCGGCGGCGCGGTAGCGGAAGCCGGACAGGGCCAGGAGCAACCCGTAGCTGGCCATCGCCCGGGTGTAGTGGTGGCCGCACTCGATCTCGTTCCAGGGGTTGCGCCGCTCGCCGGTGTAGCGGTCGCGGACACCCTTGACGATGGTCAGGCCCTCGTCGACCAGGCCCTCGTAGATCAGGTGGCTGGCGACCTGGTACTCGATCCCCGTCCAGACCTCGTCGGCGAACCAGAAGGCCTCGCCCGGACGCTCGCCGCGGGGCCAGGTGCCGATCAGCAGGCCGGGCTCGTCTCCCACGGCATAGACCCGCAGGCGGCAGGCGTGATCGTGCAGTTCCGCCCGCCAGTTGTGGGCAAAGATGGACTTCAGGGCCTGTTTGACGTGCCGCCGGTCGTACAGGTCGCCCAGCCCGAGCATCGCGGCGTACCACTGCCCGATGAGCTGATCCGACAGGCAACCCTTGCCAAACTGCCAGGCGGGCCAGTCGGGGAAGCGGCTGTCCATCCCCCGCGCGCCGATCTTCCGCTGCGCCTCGGGCCACGGGTCGAGCGCCTCGGGGCGCACGTCCTGCTCGTAGTAGTCGCCGTTGAAGAGATGCTCGTCGGTCCACTTCGAGCCGCTCTCGAACAGCCTCCGGTACTCGTCGGCGGCGGGATCGCCGAGGCGGCGGGCCATCTCCTCGGCCGCCCGCAACGCCGCCAGGTAGAGGCTGCCCATCATCGTGTTGGGGCCATAGAACTCGTTGTCGTAGGTGTTGTGCTGGAGTCCCTCCATGACCCCGTCGCGGTCGGCGTCCCAGTAGACCCAGGCGAACTCCAGCGCCTGCTTGCAGCGCGGCCAGATGGACTTCAGCCAGGCGTCGTCGCCGGAGATCAGCCACTCGCGATAGATCTGCGCCACCGAGCCCATCTGCCCGTCGGCGGCGGGAAAGAACGTAGGTCCGGCCGGTGTGCCCAGCGGCAGCGGCATGCGGAAGGTCTGCCAGCCGTCGGGCAGCAGGCTGAACTCCCAGTGCTTCTCGCGCATCGAGCGCTGCAACGCCGGGAACAGGTAGGGCAGCGCCTGGGCATAGTTCCAGACGTGGGTGCACGAGCCCTCGCAGCAGCCGCTGGTATTGGAGCAGCCCTCGAAGCCGTAGAAGGTGCCATCGGGCAACCGCAGACAGGAAGGCGTCTTGAGGATGGACATCTGCGAGCTGACCGCGTCGAGCACGTGGCCGGGGACGGTCGAGGCAAACAGCGCGTCGCGGAAGCGGTGCGTCTCGGCCCGCAGCCGGTCCAGATTCGCGGCGGTGTAGGCGGCCACGTCCCAGGCGTCTCGCCACACTCCGGCGTACCAGTTGGCCCAGGTGGGCGTGCAGTCGCAGCCGTCCTGCTCCTGCTGCTGCCAGTGCCCCACGCGGGGGAAGTGCCAGGCGATCAGCATCGGCACCTCGACCGTCGCGCCGGGCGCCAGCTCCACCGTCACGGCGATGCTCCCCACCCCACTGCCGGCCGCCTTCCCCGGCCGCGGCAGGACGCCCTGCTCGATGACGTGGTTGCAGAAGCAGTTGAGCCATTGGTGCACGTGGTCCGTGGCCCAGTTCGGCAGGACCTTGACACCGTCGAGCGGCGTCGCCAGGGCCATCGTGCCCAACTCCGGGCTGCCGTCGGCGGGCGGATCGGTGGCCAGGTACAGCCCCGCGATCCCGCCGGCCCGGCGCCGCTTGCTGACCCGGGTGACCCGCTGCGGATCGCCGATCACGTTGGCCAGGTTGCCGAACACCGTGGCGGTCACGTGGCGCCGAGTGGGGTTGGTCAGCCGGTAGATGAGGATGGCGACCGGGATGCCCGAGTCCTTGTCGTCAAGCGGGATGAACGGGTTGAACGCCTCCAATTCAACGCGCAGCGGGACGGTTTCGTCGCGGAGGCTGACGGTGGCGATGGGGAACCGGCCGTCGAAGGAGACCTCGCGGAAGTGCGGCAGGCCCTGCCCGGCGTGGTGGCCGAGGGTGTGTCCGTCACCGACGTGGTCGCCGCCGAATGGTCCCTGGAGCACCTTGGCCACGGTCCGCTGCCCGTCGTCGCAGTGGAGGGTGAAGAAGGCCTGGGGGATCTGGAACCCTTTGGCCGGCCGATTGCGGATCTCCCAGTCGCGGAGCTGCCCCCACCCGCCCAGGCTGACCATCCCGGTGCCCAGCCCGCCGAGGGGGAAGGCGATCTGCGACAATGACCGGCCGGTCAACGGACCGGGCGGCTGCGGGTCGTGCAACTCGTCACGGGTGTACTTCGCGGCGCGGCGGGCCATGGCCACCTCCCTGGACGCCGGGCCGCGTTCGGCGGCGGGGCGGCGGGTCCTCTTCTGAAGGCGAAGCCGGGCGCCTGCCGAATCGGTGACGGACAGGATGCCAACGATGACGACACCGGTGCTGTGGTTGATGGTCGCGGCCTGCCTGCTGGTGGCGATGCGCGCCGAGGCCAAGGATCTCGGCCTCGACCCGGCCCGCATCGCCGAGGTGGCCGGCTGGCTGCCGGCCGGACCTGCGGGAGTCGGGCCGACCATCGCCGACCGCGCCGCCTGGGACCCGCTGCGCGAGACCGTGCCCGGCCAGGGCTTCCTGGCTCGGGCCGAGGCGTTGCTCACCCAGCCTCTGCCGGAGCAGCCGGAAGCGCTGTACCTGGAGTTCTCGCGGACCGGCAACCGGACCCGCTGGCAAGACGTCGCGTTCCGCCGGCGTGGGCGGCTCGACGACCTGGTCGTGGCCGAGTGCCTGGACCACCGCGGCCGGTTCGTGCCGGCCATCGAGCAGTTGGTCGCGGCTCTTTGCGCCGAGCCGACCTGGCTCTATCCCGCGCACGACGGGAAGCTGACCAACTTCCGCGGCGAGGTGGTCGACATCGACCTCGGCTCGGCCTCCCTGGGCTGGAACCTGGCCACCGCCGACCACCTCCTGGGTGATCGACTCGGCGACGGGACGCGGGCGCTGATCCGCGACCACCTCGACCGCCGCATCGTCACCCCGTACCGCGCCATGGTCGACAACCAGCGGGCGCAGAACTGGTGGATGTTCACCACCAGCAACTGGAACTCGGTCTGTTTGGCCGGCGTGACCGGCGTCGCCCTGGCACAGGTCGCGGACGCCGCCGAGCGGGCCAGGTTCGTGGTCGCCGCCGAGAAGCTGTCGGAGAATTACCTCAACGGCTTTGCCGCCGACGGGTACTGCACCGAGGGCACCGGCTATTGGAATTACGGCTTCGGCTACTACCTGCTGCTGTGCGAAACGGTGCACCAGGCCACCGGCGGTCAGGTGGACCTCCTCGGCCGGCCGGGCTCGCGCCGGCCGGCGGAGTACGGGGCGCGAATCCCGATCGTCGAGGGCCTCGGCCCGGCGTTCGCCGATTGCCCGGTCAACGCCCGGCCGGACCCGGGGATCATGGCTTTCGTCAACCGGCGGCTCGCCCTGGCCCAGGGGCCGAACGAACTGCCGGCGCCGCTGTCCGCCCGCGGCTCGCTCTACCAGCAGATGCTCTACAGCTTCCCCAACTCGGCCAGCCTGTCGTCTGACCCGCCGCCGTCGCGCGGCGCCGGGCTGCGCTCCTGGTTCGACGCCGTGGGCATCCTCGTCGCCCGCCCCGCGCCCGGCTCGGGCTGCCGCCTGGCGGTGGCCCTGAAGGGCGGCCACAACGCCGAGCACCACAACCACAACGATGTCGGCTCGTACGTGGTGGTGGTCGGCGAGCGGCCGGTGCTGCTCGATCCCGGCGCCGAGACCTACACCGCCCGGACCTTCAGCAGCCGGCGGTACGAGAGCAAACTGCTCAACTCGTACGGGCACCCGGTGCCGAAGGTCGCCGGCCAGCTCCAGCGGACCGGCGCCGACGCCCGCGGCGAGGTGCTGGCGTCCGAGTTCACCGACCTGCGGGACACGCTGACCCTGAGCCTCAAGTCGGCCTACGCCGTGCCGGAACTCGAGAAGCTGGAGCGGACCTGGGTCTACGATCGCACCGGCGCCGGCTGCCTGACCGTCACCGACAGCTTCCGCTTCAGCTCGCCGCGGGCCTTCGGCACGGCGCTGATCACCGCCGGGACGGTCGAGCAAATCGGGCAGTCGCTGCGGGTGATCGACACCGACGAGATGGCCGAAGTGACCATCTCCGCGGCGGGCGGCGAGCTGGTCATCACCGAGGACGAGATCCACGAGGAGTCCAAGATTCGCCCGCTCCGGGTTGGCCTGGACTTCGCCCAGCCGCTGACCGAAGGCTCGGTCACCGCGGTGATCCGGCCGCTGGTCCCGCCCGCCGGCGCCGGGCTGGTCATGAACGGGGACTTCGAGCTGAAGCAGTTCGGCTGGCAGATCGGCGACCAGGGCCTGAGCAGCATCTCCGAGGAGAGGGCCGCCTCCGGCCGGTACTCGCTGAAGATCGTCGACCAGGCGACCAACACCGGGTCGAACGTCACCTCGGCCAAGATCCCCATCACCGCGGCCGGCGAGTACCGGCTGGAGGGCCGCGTCTACACCGTCAGCGGAAGCGGTGTGGGGATGTACGTCTACTATCTGGACGAGCAGGGCCAGATGCTCAACGAGCGCGACCAGCGCGGCTACATCGCCGCGCTGGGTTCGGCCCAGGGCCCGGTGGGCAAGTGGATGGAGTTCGGCTACCGCTTCACCCCGCCGGCGGGAACCGTGGCGCTGCGGATCTGGATCCACAGCGCCAACGCCGGCCTGGTCGAGGCCTACCTGGACGACCTGGCGATCTACCCGCCGGCCTGAGCGCTCGGCGCCGGAACTTCGCAGCTATAGAGGTGCGAGCCGTTGTAGAAGTAGATCCGCCCGTCCAGGCAGGCGCCGCCGCCGCCGATGGTCGGGGGGGACTTGACCACCAGCGTGAGCGCGTAGGTGGCCGGGTTGAGTTCGGCCACGCCCTGGTTGAAGAGCAGGAAGATCCGCCCGTCCGGCCCCTCCACGAAGCAGCGGGTGCCCTGCTGCGAGACGCTGCTGCCCAGGTCGCCGGTCGGCGCCTGGTGGACGATCTTCCGCTCGGCCGGGTCGAACACGAAGAACGTGGTCCGGTCGGCGATTCCGTAGACCAGCCCGGCGGGCGAAACCCACAGGTCGATGTAGGTCTTCACCCCCGGGATGGCCACCGCGTGCCACTCGACCTTGGCGGAGGCCAGGTCCATCAGGTACAGCTCGGCCACCTCGGCCTTGACCTCGCCGCCGGTGCCGGCCCCGATGGTGGTGCCGGCGACCAGCTTGCCGTCGGGCAGCGCGCCCAGGCAGTAAGTCGACAGCTCCGGCAAGATGTCGGTGTGTTTCAGCAACTTCGGCTGCTGCGCCTGCCGGTCCCAGATCAACAGCCCGCCGCCGGTGTGGCCGTAGCCGGGCGTGCCGGCCAGGACGACCCACTTCCCGTCCGGCGTGGCCAGCAGGTCGTGCGGCCGGTTGATCACTTCCTTGCACTCGAACAGCACCTTGGGGTTGCTCTCGGCCTTGCCGGCCACGGTATCGACCCACGGCTGGCTCGGGTCCCATTCCTCCAGAATGCCGTGGCCGTAGGCCCCAGCCCAGAACGTGTCGCCCAGCGCGGTGACCGTGTTCCACTGACCCAAGGCGGTGTGCCGCTCCCAGGTGTCGGCCTTCGGGTCGTAGCTGAAGAAGCGCATGGGGAAGGCGGTGCCGCCGCAGATCGTGCCGTTCGGCGCGGCGGCCAGGCCCATGGTGTGCGCCCCTTCGCTGGGATAGTCGAAGTCCGAACGGGTGAGCTTGCCGTCCTTCTCCTTGACCGCCACCTTGCGCTCCAGCAGGCTGAACTCGGCCAGGGTCGCGCCGTCCGGGAAGACCTTGTGGAACAGCCCCTGGCTGCCGGCGATGTACGGCACCGCCTGGACCTTGGGCGGCTCGGGCAGATCGCTCCGCCGGCCCTGGTACAGCTCCATCCACTGACCGTCGCCGCGGTGGGCGTAGACCTTGCCGTTGCGGTCACGGACGACCGGGGCATAGGCCTGCACCCGCTCGTTCTCGGCCAGCAGCGGCGTGGCCTTGGCGGTGGCCGGGTCGAAGGCGATGATCTGGCTCCTGGTGCTGCCGATCCCGAAGTAGATCCAGCCCGCGTCGTCCGCGGCGATGCCGCGCGGGTACTGCGCCCAGTTCTGCTTGTACAAGTGGCCGTAGTCCTTGAACTCGCCCGTCTTCGGGTCGTAGCTGGCGAGCCCGCTGGATGGGTAGGTGGCCGACCAGATCCGGCCCTGGTCGTCCTCGGTCATGCTCATGGCCATCTGCGGCACGGTCTTGTGGACGGCGGTGAACGCGCGCTTGACCGGGTCGAACTCGGTGAAGTGGCTGCCGAAATGGGTGTAATACCGGCCGGCCTTGGACAGGATCGAGGCGAACGGGCCGTCGCCGCTCCAGTTGTACGGCGTGCCGCAGACCTCCGACTTGCCGGTCCGCGCGTCGAGGTACAGCAGCCCGTACCCGCCGCGGTGGTCGTACAGCCAGCTCAGCACCACCGCCCGGCCCTCGCCATCGGCGGTGGCCACGGTGCCGCGGTGGTTGCTCACCGGCGTGCACACGCCGTGATCCTTGAACCCGTTGCCCAAGTCCCGGCTGGGCGCGTCGGCCGCGCTCGCCGCGACCACCGGCCCCATCAACACCAACGCCGTCCATTCCCGCATTGCGTTTCCTCCGTTAGGAGACTTGGACGCCGCGTCCCGCGCTCCTGTCGCCTCCACTGAGCCGCCGCACATTTGCGTCCACGGCGCCGCCGTCGTATCCTGCTCGGACCGGAGAGCGGCATGGGTGGCACCAAGGACAAGCTGGCCCGCGGCGAGGCGGCCCTGGGCGGGTGGATCATGATCGGGCATCCCACCGTGGCCGAGTTGATGGCCGCCGAGGGGTTCGACTGGCTGAGCATCGATCTCGAGCACACCCCCATCGACCTGGCCACCTTCGAGAACATGGCCCGCGCCGTGCAGCCGGCCGCCTGCGATCTGCTGGCCCGCCTGAGTGCCTGCGACCCGGTGCAGGCCAAACGCGTCCTCGACGCCGGCGCCGATGGGATCATCGTGCCGATGGTCAATACCCGGGAGCAGGCCGAGCTGGCGGTGGCCATGGCCCGGTTCCCGCCGGAAGGTGTCCGCGGCGCCTCCTTCTCCCGCGCCAGCGACTTCGGCCGCAACTTCCAGGGATACTTCGCCGAGCACAACCGCCAGGTCGTCGTGGTCGCCATGATTGAGCACGCCGAGGCCGTGGCCAACCTCGACGACATCCTCGCCACGCCCGGACTGGACGCCATCCTGATCGGCCCCTACGACCTGTCCTGCTCGCTGGGCTGTCCCGGCCGGCTGACCGACCCGCCGGTGGTCGAGGCCATGGCCCGCATCCGCGACGCCTGCCGCCGCCACGGCGTGCCGCCCGGCGTGCACGTGGTCGAGACCGACCGCCAGGCCGTCGAGCGGGCCATCGCCGACGGGTACCGGTTCATCGGCTGCGGTCTGGACATGGCCTTCGTGGTGGCCGGCAGCCGCCGCGTGCTGGGCAAGGAGTAGCCGATGGCCGAGACGGTCCTGGTGACCGCGCCGGAGTACGCCAAGGGCGAGGCGGTGTTCGTCGCCGACGTGCGGTTCGACTTCCGCCCGGCCGAGCCGGAGGAGCAGCCGCTGGCGGACGCCGTCCGCGCCACCGGCGCCCGGGCCGTGGTGGTCGGCGTGTCGCCGTACGTCGGGCCGCTGTACGAGGCGCTGGGCGCCGCCGCGCCGGCCATCCTGGCACGCTTCGGCGTCGGCCACGACCGGATCGACAAGGCCCTCGCCGCGCGGCATGGGATCGTCGTCACCAACACCCCGGGCGTCCTCGACCAGAGCGTCGCCGAGCACACCTTCGCGCTGCTCCTGGCGCTCTGCCGACACGTGGCCAGGGGCCACGTCGAGGTGGCCGCGGGCGGCTTCCGCACCGAGACCGGGACCGAGCTCGGCGGCAAGACGCTCGGACTGATCGGCTTCGGACCCATCGCCCGCCGGGTGGCGCGGATTGCTTCGAGCGGGTTCGGGCTTCAGGTGATCGCCTGCGGCCGGCGCTCGCCAGAGACCTTGGCGCGGGACGAGGGCCTGCCGCTGCCCGACCTCCTCGCCCGCCATGGCTTGGCCGAGTACACCGACGATCCGGACCGCGTGCTCGCCGCCGACCTCGTCAGCCTCCACCTCCCCGGCAGCGTGGCAGGCTTCCTCAATGCCGAGCGCCTGTCCCGAATGCGGCCCGGCGCCCTGCTGGTCAACACCGCCCGCGGCAGCCTGATCGACGAGCCGGCCCTGTACGACGCACTGGCCGCCGGTCGATTGAAGGGCGCGGCGCTGGACGTCTACGCCCGCGAGCCCTACCAGCCGGTGGACCCGAACCGCGACCTGCGCACGCTGCCGAACGTCCTCCTGACCCCGCATGTAGGCTCGAACACGGCTGAATCCAACGCCCGCATGGCGGCGGCGGTGAGCCGCAACCTGGCAGCGTTCGCGGACGGTCGCCTGGACGACCTGAACCGGATCAGCGGCTGATTGCTTTCGCACCCACCAGCCCCAGATCCGGTCTCAAGCTTGCGCATCTGAGATCAGAATCGGCGGGTCTGAGTTCAGAATCGGGGGATCTGAGATCACCTCCATACCACGCTATCCCGCTCCTGGAGCGGAGTTGCGGCCGGTCCAATTCCCATTCTTCACTGTTTTCACCGCGCGGCCCCCAGAACCGAGGCCGAACCGTGCCCGTTCCGCGCGCCTCCATCAAGAAAGGGCCGCGGCGAGGGGCAATGGATACTGCGTTTCCGTTGCGACGCCGGG
>JAANMW010000042.1_pt1 | contig 114458 bp, 92 predicted proteins | sample 7279671 | NCBI WGS metagenome assembly JAANMW01 (sample SAMN14094541, study PRJNA606508) | bioreactor metagenome | isolation source: A lab-scale SPAN reactor treating ammonium-rich wastewater day 247 | place: Ireland: Galway | collected 2017-09-19 | reverse complement strand
ATGGCTCAGGCCTGCTGATTGATCACGTCCACCATCTGCCGCAAGCGGCCGACGGCTTTCTTGTTGAAGTGGAAGCGCAGGCGCGGCAGGTGGGCCAGGTGCTCATCCCCTGCCTCGGCGGGCAACGCCTGGGTTTGCTCAATGACGCCGCTCGCCAGGATGTCGGGAAACTGGTTGTTGAGGTGCTGAAGCAAGGCGTCGCTCAAATGATGCTTGAGACGAATCACCAGATGCTCGCCCACGTAGCGCATGCTGTGATACACCCGATAAAACTGTTGAATCTCTTGGATGGCTTCGCCCACCGATTCGGTGATGCGAAAGAGAGATAAGTCCGACGAACAAATGTAGCCCCGGCTCAAGAGGGTTTCATTCACGAAGGCGAGCCAATGCTTCCAATAATCGCCCCCAGGCTCTTCGAGCAAGACCACGGGCAGGAGCGGATTCTTGCCTGTTTGCATCAAGGTGAGCACCTCGAAGGTCTCGTCGTGCGTGCCAAAACCGCCGGGGAATACCGCCACGGCATGGCTTTCCTTGAGCAGCATCAATTTGCGCGTGAAGAAATACTTGAGATGGACCAGTTTGACGTCGCCGGCGATGATGTGATTGGCCGCCTGTTCGAAGGGCAGCAGAATATTGACGCCAATGCTGTGCTGCTGCCCGGCGCCGACGTGGCCCGCTTCCATGATGCCGCCCGCCGCGCCCGTGATCACCATGTAGCCGACGTCGACCATCCCGCGACTGAACGCCACCGCCTGCTGGTAGCTGGGATGCGCCGCGCTGGTTCGGGCCGAGCCGAAGATCGTGATCTTGGGCGTGTGCCGATACTGGGCGAAAATCTTCAAGGCGTATCGGAGTTCGCGGACGGCGGTCGCCACCATCTTGACGTCAGCCCGGCTGGCTCGATCGCGCAGGAATTTATCCGCTGTCTCCTTCACCTGGGCCACGAAATCCTCGACCGTGGCCTGCTTTGGCGCTTTGCCCTGCATCCTGGACCGCGGACCGTCAGCCGGCTCGGCGGGCGTTTGGGAAGAGGGAAGGTGATCGCCTGAAGTGGGCATGGAATCCTCTATCGAAAAAAAGAACCCTGACCCATGGGCCAAGGTTCAAGAACAGGTCAAGCTCGATGCTTCATGCGGTTGTTTTATATGGACAGAGCCTGAATGGCTTCCTCGCGGGTATTGTAAATCGCCCAAATGGTGTCGAGGGCAGTGACTTCGAGCAATTCCTTGGCCCGCTGCGATACGCCGCAAAGAACCATTTCGCCTCCCTGCTGCTTGACCAGCTTATGGCAGCGCAGCAGCAAGGAGAGAAAGACCGAGCCGAAAAAGGAAACCTGGCTCAAATCCACAATCACGGCAGCGGGAGGTTCACGCTTCAGCGGCATTAACACGATTTCCGCGGCCTGTTCGATCAATTCCCATTCCATGGTCTCGACCTCGGAGGCCGGGATGATGATGGCCAGATCGCCCTGCCGCTTGATCTGGATCACTCCGCCCTTGGAAGAACTGGCCGGCGTTGACATGCGGAAAACTCCCTTTCATTGAATAACAACTTGCCCCCTATGGTAGACCAATTTCCTGTGAAATGCCAGCAAGAATGTCTCATGAATTTAAAGTTTACTTCGTCATCAACTTTGCCGGGACGATGGCGGCGTTACGCCCCATGCATTCCACCACCAGGGCGCACTTTCCTTTTCCACCAAGCCGATTTACAATGTGTATAACAAAGTATTTCAAAGGGAGGTTCACCGCTATGAGAAGCGACCGAAGGCGATTTATCGGCGGCTTGCTGGCAGGCCTGGCAGCCGTCTTCTGCTTGGGCTGCCCCAAGGGTCAAGACGATCCCTGGAAGCAGACCAGCAAGCTTAAAATCGTGACCTCCATCGCTCCTCTCTATTGCTTCACCGCTCACATTGCCGGTCCGGATGCGGAAGTCTTGTGTTTGTTGAGCACCAAGGGGCCTCATGACTACATGCCGACGACGTTCGATCAAAAGCTGATCGCGCGCGCGGACGTCTTCATCGTCAATGGCCTGGGACTCGAGGAGTTTTTGGAAAGCATGATCCGCAGCTCCGGCAATCGCCGCATGCGCGTGGTGCGGGCCGGCGAATATATCCCCAAGGCCGATTTGATCGAGGCGGAAGGCATCCCGCACTACCATGGCCATCAGCTTGTCTCGCACAAGGGGACGGACCCCCACGTCTGGCTCGGCCTGTCGGAAGCCAAGCACATGGCGCAAGCCATTGGTGACGCCCTGTGCGAAGTCAGCCCCGATCAGGCAGCAGGGTTCAAGCAACGGACCCAAGCGCTTGTGCACAAGCTGGATCAGCTCCGGACCCTTGTCCCTGAAAAAGCCGAGGTCGGCGGTCTGGTCACGTTCCATGACTCCTTTCGCTATTTCGGGCGCAGCTTCAACATCCCCATCATCGGCGTCATCCGCGGCGTGCGGGGCGAGGAAACCAGCGGCAGTTCCTTGATCGAGCAGGCCAAGGAGTTCAAGGAAAAGAATGTTCGGCTCATCGGCGTGGAGCCGCAGTATCCCCGCGGCCTGGCCGAGGATCTGGCGGCAAAGATCGGCCAAAGCCATGTGCGCATTATCGAACTGGACCCCATCGAGACCGCGCCGCTGCTGAATGGCGAGACCCATAAAATCGATCCAGATCGGTATTTCAAAGTCATGGAACAGAATCTCAAGCAACTGTTTCGGTCCTGAGGCATCGGTTTGACTTGACCCATCCGCAGCGCTTTCTAGAGTGACGAAGGAGACTCCATCCAGCGTCGAAAGCGAACGGCCATGCCCATGCGGATTCAACTCAACGGCGAGCCCAAACTCCTCGAAGAGCGCACCACGATCATGGGCCTGCTCAAGGGTTTGGCATTGGACCCGCGGCGCGTGGCCGTGGAAGTGAACCGCGAACTCATCCCGCGCACCCAACATGCCCAGTCTCAATTGCAGGAAGGCGACGAGGTGGAGATCGTCACCCTTGTCGGCGGCGGCGCCGGCTCCGAAGCGGACTTGGACGCCCCGCTGCGGGTGGGGAGTTTTACCTTCCACAGCCGATTGATCACGGGTTCGGGAAAATATCCGAACTTCGAGGTCATGCAGAAGTGCCTGGAAGCCAGCGGCTGTGAAGTTCTCACGGTTGCGGTCCGCCGCGAACGGCTGATTGACGCCCAAGGCCGCAACTTGCTCGATTACATCGATACGCAGCGCTACACCATCCTGCCCAACACGGCCGGCTGTTACTCGGCTGAGGACGCGATGCGGCACGCCCGGCTGGGGCGCGAAATTCTTTCAGGGTTGAATAATCCCGGCGCCAAGTGGGTCAAGCTCGAATGCCTGGCCGACCCCAAGACTTTGCTGCCGGACCCCATCGGCACCTTGGAAGCCACGGCGGCCCTGGTCAAGGAAGGTTTCGAAGTGATGGTCTATTCGAACGACGATCCGATCGTGGCGAAAAAGCTCAAGGACGCCGGGGCCTCCTGTGTCATGCCTGCGGGGAGCCCCATCGGCAGCGGCCAGGGCGTGCTCAATCCGAATAATATCCGCATCATCTTGGAATATCTCAAGGGAGACGACCCGCAATATCCCGTGATCATCGACGCCGGCGTGGGGACGGCCAGCGACGTGGCCATCGCTATGGAATTGGGCTGCGACGGCGTTCTCCTCAATACGGGCATCGCCTCGGCCAAGCATCCCGTGAGAATGGCCCACGCGATGAAGCACGCTTGCATCGCGGGACGCCTGGCATTTCTGTCTGGCCGGATTCCGAAGAAGCTTTATGCCACTGCTTCAAGCCCGCTTGAAGGCATGATTTCAACCGGTCTAGATTTGTCACCCAAATCCAATGGATGATGGAATAAGGCGCTTCAACTCATCGGCAGTTTATTAAAGACCAATGATAAACTTTTTCCGGTAAATTCAGGCAATCTTCAAAAAATGCTTTGACATGATCGGCGCAGAACATATCCTAAAGCTATTAATTTAGGGTTTATGGGAATCATCCCATTCTATAGTAATGTTGTGTTTCACATAAGGGTTGAGGGGGAGTTGATGATGCAAAAACGTCAATGGTATCTTTTCTCTGGGTTGTTGGCTGCCGCCATGTTGGTGATGCCAATGACCGCCGTCAAGGCGGACTTTACAGGTCCATACGATCTCAATAACTGGACCTTAACCAACACCAATGCGGACGGCTCATGGAATTCCAATCCAGGACCACCCATCGAACTGTTCTTAACCGGTGGCGACAACGGTTCAGGTACACAAGGAACCACGGATTTCACCTTCGTGGCTTTTGAATCGGGCACCGTGAGCTTTAACTGGGGCTACGACACGGTTGATGACCCTGGATTCGATAGCGGCGGTTGGCTTCTCAACGGAAATTACACGCCATTGGCTAACGGTCCAGGACAAATGCCCTTTTTCGACGGCTTTGTTAGTTTCGATGTTGAGATCGGCGACGTATTTGGGTTCCGGGTTGACACGGATGATAACATCTTTGGACCAGGCATTCTTGGCGTGACGAACTTCAATTTCGATGCTACCGTGATCCCCGAACCATCGACGATGGCCCTCGTCGGCTTGATCATGGCGGGCGGTGCGGTGGGTTATCGCAAGCGTCGTCAGTTGACCCGCAGTCGCCGAAAAAAGTAACCCACTTCGGATTCCAATAGCCCATCAAGCCCAGAGGACCATGGTTCTCTGGGCTTTTTGCATATCAGGTTGGCACCGCTTTGTTTCCCCTCAATCATGGAATTGCAAAAGGGCGGGCGTCGGCAGCGGCCTGGTCTTGCCCTCTCTGGCTGGCACTGGAGCCAGCAGTTTTGGCCAAGGATTCATCGGCCTCTTTTGGACTTCAGGCTCGTTCGATGGATACGAGATTTGCTGAATTTCGGAGCGCTGGCCCGAACCTGGGGCCAGTGTTGGCGGCATCGGCGCGGGTTTGGGTGGAGGCAGCGTTTCGAGGTCTTTCACATCGGCATGGGGCAAAGCTTGCCGGGGAGCCTTGCCCACGACCATCTCGTTGCGAATCGATCGACATCCCGCCAGACCGACAAAGCAGCGGCTATAGGCCAGCTTATCGTCCTCCGAATCGGCAAAGCCCGTGATGATGAGCCGGCCATCCTTGGTGGCGCGCAGCTCAATCTGTTTCCGAACGGGCAACCCCACTTGCTCCAGCCGCGCCCGGCATTCCAGGGCGAACGTCTCCCGCGGCGCCTCGGGCAGGACCACCCTCATGTTCGGCTGCACGCGAACCTGGTCCACCACCTCGACCAGGCTGAGTTCCGTGGCGATGGCCAAGGCTTTCATCTGAATGCCCCGCGTGGGGACCAACCCCTGGATCAGCAGTTTGTTATCCTGGTGCACGGCTCGGAGGGGATAGGGAAACGTGATGGGATCCGCCAGCCAGGCCAACTCGATGGCATGGACGGACGGCGTTGACAGATGGGCGGCCAAGGTGATGACGTCCATGGCGTCGTGCGCCGAGGAAACCGGCCGATCTTGAGCCACGGCGGGAGCGATCCACGCCGCTCCGCTTCCCAGGCCGGTCAAGGTGCCGATGCAGAGAACGGACCGCAGCCAATGCATAACCATCGCCCTTCAAACTCAAGAGCCGATGCTGTTTCGCCGCCAACCCTTGGGTCAGCTTGTCAGCATCGGCTCCATGCCAGAGGAATCTGGGAATGACCTGTGATCGTTGGGTTATGGCCCCAACAAATCGCGGGAGATCGATTTCTGATAGCAGGCGTCGTTGCCGACGACGAGATGGAGGTGGTCCTTGTCGATGTAGATGACTTCCACGCGGTCGTTGGTCACGCCAAAGGCAAAGGGCCAATCGGAGTAGAGCCGTTCACGCCAGAACACCGTGCATTTGTAATGGCAGTGATGCAACTGGGCCGGCCCCACGACCGGGAAGAAAGCGGGCGGATCGATCTGATCGACGATCTTTTCGACGACCACTTCGAAATTATCGCGCATCTCCTCGAAGACGAAGGGAACACCGCGTGCCACGCGCGGCAAGGCGCGAATGACTTCTTCATCCGTCGGCGGATCTTCGCAAGTCGGCAGCGGCTGCCCCGGCAGGATCGGCGGCATGATGGCCGCGCGATCAGTGCGGAACCGCTTGGTGTATTTCTCTTCCATGCGTTCCGATGTCCAGGGGGGATTGCAAATCACCCATGGCAAGGATGGGGCCGCCCCCATGCATCCCAGCGAACCCGCCACCAAGCTCAGTCCGAGCATGAATCCAATAGCACGCATTTTGGTCATTCCCCACCTCCTCGCCAAACCCCCACCCCCTGGTCCGTTCTCGGCCTGGTTGGTTGGGAGGATGTTTCTAATGCAGCAGTATCAATAGCGAAATCGACGTAAACGCTGACGAACTTTAGGTATTTTTCGATCAGGCTGATTATGCAAGCTGGAACGATGGTGCGGTCCGCGTTTGAGCCACTGCTTAAGAGTTCGGCTCAGGAAAGCCCGCTCCATAAAAAAACCGGCCCGCCTGGCGGTTTTCACCAAGCGGGCCGGTCCAGCGCTGTCGGTATTTATCCTAGCTTACCAATAGCGAACATTCCACCAATCGCGATTGCCAGCGTAGGAACCGATGTACCAGTGGCCGTCATCGAATTCCAGCATCACTTTCCGCCAGCCCAGGGGGGCCTTGGGGAACGGGTAAAACGGCCCAATGTGCGGGAAGGCGCAAGACGGATAAAGATTCGGATAGGCCACGCGGGAGTAGTTGTTGTAAGGAGCGTAGGTCGGCCAGGCATGCGGGGGCAGCGGTGGAGGCTGCATTTGGCCATTGAAGCCGCCCATGTCCGCCCGGTACAACGGCACGGGGTCCAGCGGCGCGTTCTGCGCTGGCGCGGAGCGCGGCGCCGTCAGGGGTTCTGCCCCTTGCGCCAGAATGATCCCCACCGGGCGATCATTGGCGTCCTTTTGGATCATCTTCGGTGGGTCGGCCATCAAGGCGGCCGGCAACGCCAACAGCGCCAACGCGGGCACCATCAAGCGAATACGATTGAGCATTTCATCCTCCCGATGCATCGAGGAAAACGAGAAGTTGCCGTGGTTCTCCGAGAGACGCTTCCGTGAACCATCCACGGCAGGCTCTCACGGCAAAGCATCGGAATTTGCGCAGGGGGGGATGGAGAGAGAAGCGGCATTCCCGGCCCGCTTTCCCGCAAGGCGATCCCTTTTTTCCCTAGGGACGGCGCCACCGGAAGAAACGACACGGTAAACCGGATGACCATGGTGAAGAGGCCAGGCGAAGCTCGCTGCATCAATGAGAGCGATGCACCACCTGCTCGGTCAATTGTTCCAGGATTTGCCGATATTCCGAATCAGGCAAGACCTGCAGGGCTTGACGGGCGTTCCGCGCGTGGCCGTCGGCTTTTTGCAACGCATAGGCTAAGGAGCCGGAGCGTTGCAGCAAGTCGCGCAGGGCGGCAAGCCCCTCGGCATGCGGCTCCAGGACGTGCTGCCGAACCAACCGCAACTCCTCTGCGGTCCCGTGGCGGAAAAGATGAATCAGGGGAAGCGTCATTTTTTTCTGAGCTAAATCCGTTCCGAGCGATTTGCCGGTCTGATGCTCATCGCCGGTTAAGTCCAAAATGTCATCGGCGATCTGAAAGGCCAGGCCCAGGTCGTAGCCAAAGCGGGTCAATTGTTCGACCACCGCCTCGCCTGCGCCGCTGAAGATGGCTCCAAGCTGGCAGCAGCAACCGGTCAGGGCGGCGGTCTTGCCGCCGATAATGGTGAGATATTCCTCTTCGGTCAGATTGAGATTGCCCTGCTCGCCAATCTGATACAATTCCCCCTCGCAGACGCGATTGGTGGCTTCCCCTATGATCCTGCAGGCCAAGGTGCTCCCGGTGGTGCTGGCGAGATAAAAGGCATGGGTGAAGAGCAAGTCCCCCAGCAGCACGCTGCTCTGCGATCCCCATTGCGAGTTGATCGTGGGCACGTGGCGGCGCATTTGCGCATGGTCGAGGATGTCGTCGTGGACCAGCGTGGCCGTGTGGATCATTTCCACGACCGCCGCCAGGACGTGGTGCTCGCGCGTGACGGCGCCGCAAGCGCGGGCGGTGAGCAGCAGGAGGGTCGGGCGCAGCCGCTTGCCTTGATAGTGCGCCAAGTGGGCCACCAATTCAGCGACGTGCGGCGTGCCGCTGTGCAGTTCTTGTTGAAAGATCGACTCCGCCTCGGCCAAATCCGCCGCGATCGCTGCAAAGAGACGATCCAAACCGCGCGGGTTGGCTTCCTTGGCTGGCGTGATCGTGGTGGGTCTCCCCTGCCCCATGCAACTCGTCCTTTTTCCCGACTCCGAACGTGAGCGGAGTGCAAACGGTTTTTGAAAAGTTAGTGAATGCCTCGGAACTTGTCAATCAGACCGGACAAAATGGCCGCTGCGGCCCCCTGCTTTTTCCAACAAACGAATCGTTTCCACCGTCATGCTTCGATCCACCGCCTTGCACATGTCATAGACCGTGAGCGCGGCCACGCTGACGGCGGCGAGGGCTTCCATTTCTACGCCCGTCGGCCCCCGCGTTTTGACCTCCGCCTCGATGCGAAGCTGCGTCGGCGAGCATGCCTCGAAGCGAATGGTAACGCTGGACAGCGCCAGCGGATGACATAAGGGGATCAACGACCACGTTTGCTTGGCTGCCATGATACCCGCTATGCGGGCTACCTCCAAGACGTCCCCCTTCTGGATCTGGCGATCTTGGATGAGGGTCATCGTCTCCGGCTGAAGCCGAAGGTATCCCTCGGCTCGAGCCTGGCGTTGTGTATCCGGCTTGCCGGTGACATCGACCATGCGGCTGGCGCCTTCAGCGTCGAAATGAGTCAGTTCTGCCATGGTTGGCCCCCCCGCGGTCTAACCGTGAATACCTGTGGTTCACAACGAAGGGCCGCCATTGGCTCCGCATCGTTGCAGCCGTTTTTCGAGAAGCTGTTCCGCTTCTTCCAGATGATGAAAGAGCGTGGCACGCTGTGCTTCATTGCGCCCGGACTTGCCGTACAGGGGACGCAGATCATGGCATTGCCGGAGAAGCCATTCGATGGATGGCCTGCCCCATTTGGCCTCCGCCTTGGGGCCAATGTAAATGGGCGAGGTATGGGCGTAAAGGTTTCCCTTACCGGTCCAGGCCCGGGCCGCTAGCCAATTACCTGGGGCGCAAGCATGCATCGATTCTAAAGACCAATGCCCATCAACGGCTTTGGCTTGCTCCGCCACGACGCGGCCATTGACGAGAAGCTCGATTCTGGCCACGTCATCCGAGGTTTGGAGCGAGGCCTTGAGCGGCAGCGTTGGCTTCGCTTCGTCCAGCATCACTTCCTCGCCGACCTGCCGATCGCCCACGGCGAAATAGAGCAAGGCTCCGCGCGATGCCGCGGTCTTGCCGCCGCGCACAGCTTCGATCCACGCCGGGATCGAGAAGGGCTGATCCCAGCCAAGATGCGCATAGGTCCGCACAGCGCCGACCGGCACCCTGGCGTCCCGCTTGCCTGAGCCTCCGACCAAGGGAACGCGACACCCCGCATTGAGCAAATGATACCAGGCCTCCAAGGTTGATGCCGTCCATGGAACTGCGCCTGACCATTCCACGGCGTCGATTTCTCCCAGGACCAAAGCCACCGCATCCTCGCGCAGCACCCCTCTAAATTCGGGCCAGATCACCAAGCCGCGTTTGCGGTGAGCTTGATGCGTCCAATCGCCAAGGGTGTAGTGTTCGAAGCCCGCTTGATCGAGCCGCAAGGGAAACACCACCCGATGCGTGTACAGCAGGGATAAGTCGCCCAGTTCGCCCCCTTGATTGCGCGTCCCCACCATGACTTGACAATCGGCGAGGCTGGCTGCCTGGGCTTGAGCGCTATAGTCGTCCATGAGCCAAAACTGCCCTTCATCGTCCTGAAGCGCGTGGACGTGGACAAAGGCCAACCCCTCGGCAGCCCCCTCCATGGCGGCGGCTCGGGGAGCGAGGTGAAAGGTGGAGGTATCCCCTGCGTACCAACCTTCTTCGGCCAATGAGGCGCGAGGCTCTATAACGAACCGCATCGACAGTTGCCCGGCCCGTCGATGGACGACGTCCTTCCGCGGAGAAAAATTAGGCCCCTTGCTCATGTGGAACACAAGGTCCCCGGCAGGGAGCAGAATCTCGCATGTGCCATCGATGTAGGTGTGGAGGTCATTGTCGAGGAGCAGATTACCCCCTGAGGCGCCTTGCTGATGCGGCATGATTCGGCCGGGGCGTCCCAATGGAGGATAATACGTTCCCGACTCCGAAACGACACGCAGCCGAATGGGCGTGGGCTGGCCTTGAGGGTCATTCACGCGCAGATGCACAACTTGAAGGTTCATGCGTGCTATTTTATGGATTAGCAGGCGACTCGGTGGCGGCGGCCATGGACGTTTCCACGGTTCGATTCATTCTGTTCTGCCAGGCTAGGCGGCTGAATTTCAAGAACTTTCGCATCAGCCATACTCCCAGGACGATCAGGATAAGCAGAAAGGGCGACCAGGGCACCAACGCCACGGCAAACAAGGCCAGGGTTTCCCAGAAGCCGACAAACGCTTCCCACGAGCGATCGAAGGAGCGACCGATCTTGGTCGTGAACGTGGGCGAGGTGGGCGGTTGATAATCCTTCATCTCGACGATGTTCAGCATCACGGTAGTCAGAGAGGTCAAATTCGACAAATAGTTGAGCCGGCCCTGCATCCGTTCGATTTCGCCTCGAACTCGAGTCAGTTCCTTTTCGACTTGCAGAATCTCGGTCAATTTCCCGGTCGCTTCCTGCAAGAGCTTGAGCAGTCGTTCTTCCTCGATCTTTTTATTCTTGATGCGGCTTTGAACATCGAAGAACTCTTCCGTGACGTCCTGAGAATCCAACTTGCTGCGCTGTAGTTCGCCCATGCCGGAAATGTTCTTAATGAAGGCGTCGAATTCCGCCGCCGGAATGCGAATTTTCCAGCGGCCCTCGCGGCGTTGGCCGGCGGCCGCGCCCAAATCGGATTGCGCTACCAGGGCCTTGTGCTGCTTGATCAAGACTTGCAGTTTCTGCTCAGCGGCCTCGAAATCTTTGACGATCACTTGTACGTCGGCGATATAAATGATCTTGCGATCGACGTCCATCTGACCAGTAGCGTCGGACGGGATGGATTCCCCTGACTCCCCCTCCTTGAAGGAAGGTCCTTTTTGCGCATTCACTTCGCTCATGAAAGCATCGCTTGGCCCTGCGACAGAACGCGGCGCATGCATCGGTTGAGCCAAGGCCGAGCCCACCCCCGTGAAAGCCACCGTATCATCGCTGCTCTTTTGTTCGCAGCCGATCGTGCAAAGCATGCTCAGGACGGCCATCATGAGGAGGCCGCGCCATTGAGAGGAAAGTGAGCGAATCGTCACCTGACGGGTGGAATGATGGTAGGGATTCATGCTTCTGCTCGCAAACGAAGACAAGAATGGTTTTTACTTCAGCCGATTAAAACTAAGACGGCTTCGTGAGCGGGATTGATTTCAATTGGTTTGTTTTTTTTGCAATTTCAAGCAAGAGGCCGTTAAGCGCCTCGACGGCCATCGGAAAACGCTCGGGGCCAGTGAAGCCTCCCGTGGGTCCACCGCCCTGAAGGTGCGGTTCCAGAGTAGCAAATCCCTGATAGCCCGACTGCCAAGCGTCGGCCAACACTTCCGCCAGCCGGCCTTGGCCTTGCCCGGCGGGCACGCCGTGCGGTTCGCCGCGGTTCCAATCCTTGATGTGGAAGTGCACGGTCCAGGGTTTGGTCAGGAGCCAGGCTTGCCAGGGATCGAACCCTCCCAGGACATAATTCGCCGCATCGTACACCGCCCGCAAGTGCGGATGATTGATGGTCCGCATGAGATCGACCACGCGGGCCGGGTCTTCGCCATAGATGCGATGCTCATTCTCATGCCAAAGGAAGACGTTGTCCCGCGCCGCTCGCTCCGTCATCTGCTGCAATCGTTCGATCACGGTGGACCGATGCCGGTCCCAGCTTTCTCCCTCCTGGGCGGGATAGAAACTAAAGATGCGGATGCGCGGCGTCGCCAAAAAATGCGCCACTTCGATGGCCCGCAGAAACCGCTGCCAATGGGCTGGCCAGGGATCATCGATTTTGACTTTTCCGATCGGCGAACCAATGGCACTGAGCTGAAAGCCATGATCCAACATGCCTTTCTTCAGCTCCGCGAGCTGCTGATCGGCGAGGTCGAGCACATTGGTTCGATGAATGGAGCGCAGTTCCAGGTGCTTCACGCCGCACCGAGCCAGCACTTCGAGTTGCTCGTTCGGGTCGGGACTGATTTCATCGCCAAAAGCACTGAGGACGAAAGGCGTGGCTGGCATGGGTCTATTCTCGAAGAGCGAAGCAGGAATCAGCGGTGCAATACTTCCAACGGGGCCATGGCGAGCATGAAGGTCTTGTCGCCGACCGTGCTGAAGCGCACCTTGACTTTTTTATTTGGCCCGTGGCCGCTGACTTCCTTGATTTGCCCCTGACCATACACTTTGTGTCGGACATAGGCGTTCACCACGAATCGATCCTCATCGGGTCGGCCGACCTGAACCGGCGAGCTTTTGGACGACGCTGGCGCCCAGGAGCGTTTTGGCGGCGTGACGACAACTTCATCCGCAAACTGTTGATGATTGAAATAGTCGTCGTCGTCATGGTCGGCGAGGCGTCCGGCCCCATGGGACCTGGAGGATGATTCCTTCTTGACGCACTCCTTGGGTAATTCGTTCAGGAAGGGGCTGGGGATCGCGTACATGGTCGAGCCGCGAAATTCCCTAAGCTGGGCGTGGCTCAGATACAGCTCTTGCCTGGCCCGGGTCATGCCCACAAAGACCAGGCGGCGCTCTTCCTCCAACTCCTCCGCTTCGCGTTGGCTGCGTTCATGCGGCAAGATGCCTTGTTCGAGCGTGGGCATGAAGACCACGGGGAATTCGAGCCCCTTGGCCGCGTGCAGCGTCATGATCGAAACGCGGTCCTGCCGGTCGTCGTAACCATCGGCGTCGCTGACCAGCGTCACGTGTTCCAGGAAGGCAGACAGCGTGTTCGTCCCTTCCTCGGCGGCGAATTCATGAGCGGCGGTGATGAGTTCCTCGACGTTGGCCAGGCGCTCTTGATCTTCTTGATCCTGGCTGTCGCGAAGCATGGCCCGATAGCCCGAGCGGTCCAACACCTCGCGGAGGATCACGTCGGCGGGGCTGTCGATGAACGGCCGCAGTTCGGCGATCATTTTCGTGAATTCGGTCAGCCCCTTGGCGGCCTTGCCCTTGATTTCCGGGATTTTCCGCACCTCGCTTGCCGCCTCCATCAAACTTATTTCACGGGGGGCCGCGTATTCCTTAAGGTGTTCCAGAGAGGTCTTGCCAATCCCGCGCGGCGGCGTTTGCACGACGCGGAGGAAAGAGAGGTCGTCGCGCGGATTGAGAATCAACCGCAAATAGGCCACGATGTCCTTGTTTTCCTTGCGCTCGAAGAAGGCCAGGCCGCGCACGATTTGATAAGGTACGCGATGTTTGATCATCGCCGTCTCGAAAACGCGGCTGAGGGCATTCATCCTGAGGAAGATGGCGACGTCGCGGTAGCGGTACTGGCCCTGCTCAACCAGGCGCTGGATCCTTTCGGCAATGCCCAAGGCTTCATCCAAACCCGACGCATATTGGGCCAAGGCCACCGGCGCTCCCGTGTCATTCTCGGTGGTCAGCCGGCGCGGCTTGCGCTTGCGATTATGGCTGATGAGTTGATCCGCGGCTTGCAAAATATTCTTGGTGCTGCGGTAGTTCACATCGAGCGTGATGACCTTGGCCTGGGGATAGTCCCTTTCGAAATCAAGGATGTTGCGGATGTCCGAGCCGCGCCAACGGTAGATGGATTGATCCGGGTCGCCCACGACGCAAAGGTTGGGATGATCCTTGGACAAGTGGCGCACAATGACGTATTGAGCGAAGTTCGTGTCTTGATATTCATCGACCAGGATGTAGCGAAAGCGTTCATCTAGTTCCGCCCTGATCTCCGGCTTCTGGCGCAACATGCGCGCTACCCAATAGAGCAAATCATCGAAATCCAGGGCGGACAGTTCATGCAGCCTTCGCTGGTAGAGCGGGTAGACGCGGGCCACGGTCTGCCGAAAAAAGTCGTCCGCTTCGTTGGCGTATTCCTCGGGGTCTTTCAGTTCATTCTTGGCCCGGCTGATGGCCGATTGGATTTTCTCTGGGGTGTAACGCGCGTCGTCGATGTTAGCCAGGGCCAGGCACGTCTTGATCAGGTTGGTTCGATCCGCTTGATCGTAGATCGTGAAGTGCCGATCCAGGCCGAGTTCGATCGCATATTGCCGCAGCAGCCTCGCTCCCAGGCTGTGGAACGTGCAGATGAGCACCTTGCTGTGCGGCGCCAGGTCGAGCACGCGCTTGCGCATTTCCGCCGCCGCCTTGTTGGTGAACGTGATGGCGAGGATGTTCCAGGGTTTGATCCCCGATTGCAGCAGATGCAGAATCCGCCTGGTGATGACGCGCGTTTTGCCGCTGCCAGGTCCCGCGATGACGAGAAGGGGGCCATCCAAATGGGTCACCGCCTGGGTTTGGGCAGGCGTCAGATCATGTAGCAAGTCCATGCTGTCGTTATTCTCTATTGATGGGATGCGAATCTTTCATGCCATCGGCCAGTCCTTGGTCCTGGTCAACCCTCATGGCCGACTGTTAAAAGCATATACAACCACCCGGACAAATGACAGTACCTAAATGGAACCGCGATTCAACCCAGCCATCCGCATCGGCCCGGCCTCAAGCGACAGGCAGAGCGGATCACGCATCTCCCTGCTTTTTCACTGGCTTGGTAGTTCCTTTCGTTAAAACCTCATCCCCCAACTGCCGCCTCTGCTTGCTTGCCGTCAGAAAAAACTGGCAAGCGGGGCAACCTTGGCGAATGGGTCCAAGGACATTCGGTTACGCCAAGGGCACAAGACGATTTGTGCAGAAAATTAGCATCGGCCCATTGAAGCCGCCCCGTTTGCGTGACCATACTGAAGTAAGTCCGCGTTCAAGCCAACTCATGGTTGAGCGCGTGAACCTACCCATCATCCATGGGTTACTGTCACTCCACGTCGTCCACGAGGCTTCTCCGATGTCTCACCCCTGGCACGATATCACCCCCGGTGAAAAGCTGCCGCTCGAGTTCATGACCGTCATTGAGATTCCCGCCGGATCAAAAGTGAAATATGAACTCGACAAGGAAACCGGGTTGCTCAAGCTGGATCGCGTCTTGTATTCCGCGGTCCATTACCCTGCCAATTATGGCTTCATCCCGCAGACGTACGCGGAGGATGATGATCCGCTGGACGTGTTGGTGCTCTGTCAGGAGCCGGTCGCTCCGTTGACCTTGGTCAGGGCTCGCGCGATTGGCCTTATGACGATGCTCGACACGGGCAAACGCGACCACAAGGTGCTCGCGGTGGCCATTGATGACCCTGAATACAATGGGTTTCAAGAGGCCGATGAACTGCCGGGGCATCGCCTGTCGCTGCTGCGTCGCTTTTTCCAGGATTACAAGACTTTGGAAGGCAAGCTGGTGGAAGTGGACGAGTTCCAACCGGCGGCAACGGCCCTGCCCATCATCGAACAGGCGCTGGATCGCTATAGTCAAAAGCGTCGCCGCGGCTTCGGTTGACGCCGCACGGAGAGGCCGCTGCGTTTGAGGTAGCCATGAAGATTTTGGGCATCGGCACCGATATCGTCGAATGTTCGCGCATCGCCGAGATGATCGACGAGCATGGCGAGGCCTTTTTGCGCCGCATCTACACCGAAAGCGAGATTCTTTACTGCCACTCCCACAAGCGGAGCACGGAGCATTTTGCGGCGCGATGGGCGGCCAAGGAAGCGATCTTCAAGTGCCTGGGACTGGGATGGCGCGGCCCCTTGCAATGGACGGATTTCGAAATCAGCCACGACGAGATGGGCAAACCGCAGGTCCGCGTCGGCGGCCGCAGCCGGGACTATCTACAATCGATTCACATCCAGGACATCCAAATCAGCCTCTCTCATTGCCGCACTCACGCCACGGCCATGGCCATCGCCATCGTGGAGCCGAATCGCCATGCCCCGCATGTTTGAGGTGCAGGCCAATGCATACAGGCAAGGCCCATCGGAGAGGCTTTTTTAACCGCCATTAAGCATTGACCAATTCAACGAGCAGTTGACGAGCAACGCGGTAGGCATATTTGACGGTGATGGCGCGAGCTTGAATCTGATCTTCGTTGTAATAGTGGCCTGTCTCGGACTTGGGCAAGCCCGCCAACTCCACGATCAAGGGAAGGAGTTGCAGGAATTCTCGAGCCCGAGCTTGTTGTCTTTCGAGTTGTTGTTGACGGTCGGCATCGCTCATGGAATCACTCCTTCCTCGCGGTTCACGGTCTTGAGGGCCACCACTTGAGCCTACTCGACCCATTCACGATTGCAATCCGGAAAACGCCCAACCCAGCATAAGCCAGGGTTTATGAGGCCGTACTGCCCGCTTTGCCGCCCCCGGGAAGCGTCCACCACAGTATTCCCATGCCCAAGATCATGCTGATTAAGGAACCGCTCAAGGTGCCCAGCTTGGCGGCGGACAGCCATGGTTCGGTCAGGGCCAGATGAGCGATAAAGAGCGACATGGTAAAGCCAATCCCGCCTAAACATCCGGCCCCCACCATGATCTTCCAATTGAGCACGGCGGGAAATCGGGCCAGGTTCAGCTTCACTCCAAGCCAACAGAACAGCACGATGCCGATAGGTTTGCCGAGGACCAGGCCGAAAGCGACGGCGAATGAAACCGCGTCAAACAAGTATTCCATCTTCACTTGCACGGCCGCATTCGCCAGAGCGAAAAGGGGAATGATCACGAAGGCCACCCAAGGATGCAAGGAATACTCCAGGCGTTCGAGTGGTGGAATCGTTTCGGTCACCATCAAACTCAACGGCCCCACTTCGTGCTGGCGCAGGATTTGATCGTTCTTCAAGTCCCGATCGCGGGAACGCATGAAAATGGTCTGCATGACTTCGAGCAAGCCCTTGTCGCCAATCCATGCGCTGGCGGGAGTGAGCAACCCCAAAAGCACGCCGCAAATCGTCGGGTGAATGCCCGACTTTAAAAAAGCTAACCAGATCAAAATGCCAATGAAGACATAGATAGGCACGCGGCGCACGCCAATCCAGTTGAACAAATACGTGAACGCCAGACCCAGCATGGCCAAGCCCAAGGCGAGCCAGGACAGATTGCTCGAATAAAAGATGGCGATGACGAGAATCGCCCCAATGTCATCCACGATGGCCAGGGACAGGAGCATGATTTTGAGGCTCGGCGGCACCCGCGTGCCCAATAACGTTAAAAAGCCCACCACGAAGGCAATGTCCGTGGCCATGGGAATGCCCCAACCCTTGCTTCCAGGGCCTTCCTGCTGCAGCAAGAAGTAAAAGAAGGCGGGAACGACCATGCCGCCCACCGCCCCGAAGGCGGGCAGCGCGGCTTTCCGCAAATCCCGCAATTCGCCGACCACGAGCTCGCGCTTGATTTCCAAGCCAACGACAAAGAAAAAAATGGTCATCAGGCCGTCGTTGACCAGATGGGCCAATGTCTCCTTGAGTTGAAATTCGCCGATGGTCAGGATCACCGGCGTTTTCCAAAAGGACTCATACCCGGCGGCCCAGGGCGAGTTGGAAATGAGCAAGGCCAAGACGGTGCACACCAGAAGCAGCATCCCACCCGACGCTTCGATCTGCATAAAGCGCATGAACGGTCGAACCCACAGTTCGATCGCCGGGGGCACCGTGCGGAGAGGCAAAGCGTACGCATCGGTTTGCTGTTGACTGGTTTGCTTGGCCATCCTTTTCAACACCTCCTTCGATTGGGTCAGACGAACCCCTGGATCACCCACTGGCTTGGCCCATTCTACCGATCACTCCGAAGCACTCCTACTTCAACCAATACCACAGCTAACTTGACCCATGAGCCAAACTGGCTTCGTTCGTTAATTGGCCTTGGTTGAAGTGGCAATGAGCTTTTTGAATGCCGCTTCGTCGAGCACGGGAATATTGAGTTGTTGGGCCTTGGCCAGCTTGCTGCCCGGTTTTTCACCCGCGACGACGAAGTCGGTTTTTTTCGTGACGCTGGAGGTGGCCTTGCCGCCGAGCTTGCGGATCATTTCTTCCGCTTCTTCCCGGCTGAATTCGGCCAGGGTTCCGGTCACGACCAGCGTTTTCCCTTCAAGGGTCTTTTTCAGGACGGCTTCACTCCCGACCTCGGATGGGGGAACTTCCATCAAGACCCCATGTTGACGCAGCGCCTGAATCACGTGGTGGCCTTGCGGGCTGCGAAAGAAATGCGCGATGGACTCCGCCACCACTTCGCCAATGCCTGGCAACTTGGCCAGCGAGGCGGCGTCCGCTTGCATCAAGGCGTCCATGGACCCATAAGCGTCCGCCAAGAGCTGTGCATTGCGCTCACCCACGTGCCGGATGGTCAGGCCGGTCAGCACCCGGGCTAAACCCCGCGTCTTGCTGGCTTCGATGGCGGCGACCAATTTTTCCGCCGATTTGCGGCCCATCCGCTCCAGTTCCTGAAGTTGCTCGACGCGGAGTCGGTACAGGTCCGCCAAGGAACGGACCAGTCCTTGATCCACAAGTTGCTCAATGATGGCGGGTCCAAGCCCCTCGATGTCCATGGCGCCGCGGTGGGCAAAAAAACGCAATCGTTCCTTCAGCTGGGCGGGGCAGTCAGGATTGGTGCAGCGTTGATAAACGCCTCCTTCATCTTGCTCCACGGGAGCTGCACAGGCCGGGCAGTTCTTTGGAAAGTGATAGGGCGTTTCTTTGCCGGTCCGTTTTTCCAACTCCACGCGCACGACGTGGGGAATGATCTTGCCCGCCTTCTCGACGACGACCACATCGCCTAGACGCAAATCCTTGCGTTTGATCTCTTCCGCGTTGTGCAAGCTGACGCGCGACACCGTGGTCCCCGCGATCACCACCGGCTCAAGGTCCGCGACTGGAGTGAGCACGCCGGTTTTGCCCACCTGAACCGTGATATTTTTGATGCGGGTGCTGGCTTGCCACAGTTCGACCTTGTAAGCGATGACCCAGCGGGGCGACTTGCTCGTGGCGCCCAGCCACTCGCGCTGTTGATAGTCGTTGACTTTCACGACCATGCCGTCCGTTTCGTAGTCCAAGGCATGGCGCTGTTCCATTTCACGACCACAATAGTCAAGGACCGCATCGATGGAATCCAAAGGATTGCTATGGGGCACCACCGGCATGCCGAGCCGTTTTAAAAGGTGCAGAAAGTCCGCATGGTTGGTCAAAGGCAACCCTTGAATCAGGCCTTCACTATGACCGAAGAACCGCAGGCGCCGCTCAGCGCATTGGCGGGGATCGAGGAGCTTCAGACTGCCGGCGGTGGCGTTGCGGGGATTGGCGAAAAGTCGATCTCCTCGGGCGGTCTGAATGGCATTGAGCCGAGATAATTCGCTGTTGTTCATGTAGATTTCGCCGCGGACTTCCAGGATCGGCACGTCCCCTGGATGCTCCAAGCGGAGCGGCACGTCGTGGATGGTTTTGACGTTGTGGGTGATGTCGTCACCCGTTTCGCCATCCCCGCGGGACAGAGCCTGGACAAACTGCCCCTTTTCGTAACGCAAGCTGACCGATACCCCGTCCACTTTATGCTGCACGACGTATTGCGGTTGTGCTTGGATCAGCTTGCGCACGCGCGCGTCAAAGTCACGCAAATCGCCTTCATTATAGGTGTTGTCGATCGACAGCATCGGCAGGGAATGGCGCACGGACTTGAATCCCGGCAGAGGCGCTCCTCCCACGCGCTGCGTGGGGCTGTCGGGAGTGACCCACTCCGGATGCTTTTCCTCCAGATCGATTAACTCTTGCAGCAAGCGGTCGAATTCGAGATCGGAGATGACAGGCTGAGCTTCTTGATAATACAAGCGATTGTGCCGCTCGATCTCGCGCCGGAGTTCCAGCATCCTTCGATGATCGTCTTCCATCAGCGCTTCTCACTTTTCGCGGTGTCAGATCGATCCAAGCCCATGCTCAATAAACCCGTGGTCAAAATGCATCCGACCTCGAACAGGAGCAGCTTCCAGCCATGCTCCTGAAACCAAGGAGGGAGGTACTGCATGGGCAGGCAATACGCCAGACTGGTGACGATGAATGCCAGACTGACGATCAACAGCAGGATATAAAATGCATTCCCCACGCGAAACATGAATCACCTCGAATCTGGGAAGTTCAACCCAGGGTCGCCGTCTCGTTAAGCATGTGCATGACCGACGTTCGGGGCGCCGCCAGCGCTATTCGCCTGCGATCCAGGGTTGATCCACGGGCTGCCAGACGACCAATTCCTCGGGCTTGAACCACAAGGCCACTTCCTGGACGGCCGACTCGGGGCTGTCGCTGGCATGAACGAGATTGTTCTGAATGCTGGAAGCGAAATCACCGCGAATCGTGCCCAAGGGCGACTCCATGCCGTTGGTCTTGCCGATCATGGCGCGGACAAAGTCGATGACGCCCTCCGCTTCCCACACCATGGCCACGGACGGACCGCTGGTGATGAATTGCACCAACGACTCGTAAAACTTCTTGCCCTGGTGAACGGCGTAGTGCTTTTCCGCCAAGGAGCGGCTCGCCTGGACGAACTTCATCCCGACCAGTTTCAACCCCTTGCGTTCGAAGCGTTGCAGGAGCTCCCCAATCAAGCGGCGATGAACACAATCCGGCTTGAACAAGACCAACGTGCGCTGCGGCATGGTTTTCCTTTCGATGAAAAGCAAAGGTTTAAGAAAATCCTAGGATTTCAGCGCAGCGTGGCCAATGCAATCGGACCCGGCGGAGCCGATCCGGAGAGCGCGGTCCAATAGTGATCGTCGAGTGGATCAGGAAGGACGATCCTTGGGCAGGATGTCGAGGGCGGGATCGGAACTGCCGCGTGCAAAAGCGGAAAGGGCCGCTGCTACCGCCGCGGGTGTGCGATAACGATCATCGGGATTCTTGGCCATCATTTTTTTGACGACCGCCGCTAATCCCGCGGGGACGTCTGGCCTGCGTGATTCCAGGGGGGGGGCGGGTTCTTGGGATTGATGCATGTAAATCTTGTGGATGGCGGTGCCGCCAGGAAACGGCGGCTGACCGGCCAGCATGTGGAACAGCGTGCATCCCAAGCTGTAAATGTCCGCGCGGATGTCCACGCCGCTGGGATTGCGGGATTGCTCGGGAGCCAGATAATCGGCCGTCCCGATGAGACTGCCTTCCATGGTCAGGTTAACGTCCTGCTTGGTTTGTCGGGATTGATGCAAGCGTGCCAGGCCGAAATCGAGAATCTTGATGAGATGCCCGTCTTCGATGAAGACCAGGTTGCCAGGCTTGATGTCGCGATGGACCAGACCGAGTTCATGGGCATGCTGCAAGCCCAGGGCCGCCTGGCGGGTAAAATTGCACGCCACGCTGACGGGCAAAGAACCCGATAGCTGCATCATTTTCTGCAGATCGGTCCCTTCGACCAATTCCATGGCGTAATAATGCCGCTGACTGCCAAGGTCCACGTCCAGGGCCTTGACGATGTTGGGATGATTGAGCCTCGTCGCCGCCATCATCTCGCGCTGCAGCCGGCCGAACGCTTCCACGTTGGAGAGCAAATCCGGATGAATCACCTTCAGGGCCACGACCCGCTTTTGGGCAGTGTCCCACGCCTTGTAGACCTGGCTGACGCCTCCCTTGCCGAGGTGATCCAAGACGCGATACGGTCCAATGACCAGATCCGCCGCTAATCCTTGGAAGATCTGGCGGAGTTGGTAGAGGGTCAACCAGCGCCGCTGCACCAGATATTTGCCCAACCGTTTGGGTTCGTCCACCCGCCCGGCCAGGGTCAATTTCAGTTCAGTCAGTTGTTCCGAGGGAATCAACTCATGCTGGGCAAGCAGATTGATCAGGTGTTCAACCGACTCGATGGCCATGGCGATCCAGGTCAATCAGGAGGAGAGAAAAGCCAGCGATTCCATGCCCCCGCGAACAAAGCCATTATAACGGTTTCATGAGTTTGCTACCAACGCCCAGCCTTTCCCCTAATCCTCTACCGCAAAGCAGACTTGATGTGATCGAAGAAATCCGCGTTGGACTTGTACTTCGACAACTTCTCGACGAGCAGCGTCATGGCGGCAATGGAGTTCATGGGGGCCAAGGTGCGGCGAATCATGGTGACGTGCTTGTAAATGTCGGCAGGCAACAAGCGCTCTTCCTTGCGGGTCCCCGACTGGCAAATTTCGATCGCGGGGTAAATGCGCCGCTCCGCCAGCTTGCGTTCGAGGACCAATTCCATGTTGCCCGTGCCCTTGAACTCCTGGAAGATGATGTCGTCCATCTTCGACCCGGTTTCAATGAGGGCCGTCCCCAGGACGGTCAACGAGCCGCCTTCTTCGAAGGCGCGCGCCGCCCCGAATAACCGTTTGGGAATTTCCAAGGCGTGCACATCGATGCCGCCGGTCATCGTGCGGCCGCTGGTTCCCACTTCCTTGTTGTAAGCTCGCGCCAAGCGAGTCAGCGAATCCAAGAGCAAGAAAACGTCCCGGCCTTGCTCTGTCAAGCGTTTGCAGCGCTCGAAGACCAACTCCGCCAGGCGAACGTGGACCTCGGATGTTTGATCGGAACTGCTGGCAAAAACCTGTCCCTTGATGGTTCGCTTCATCTCAGTGACTTCCTCGGGCCGTTCGTCCACGAGGAGCATGATGATGTCCATGTCGGGGTAATTCTCGGCCACGGCCAATGCCACGTGCTGCAGCAAGATGGTCTTGCCCGAGCGCGGCGGGGCCACGATCAAGCCGCGCTGGCCGCGGCCGATCGGCGTCAGTAAATCCATGACCCGGGTCGTTAACGGCTCAGCCCCCGTCTCCAGCTTGAGCCATTCGCGGGGATCGATGGGCGTGAGGGAATCAAAGTCGCGATGCTTAAACTGTTGAGGGTCCGCGCCTTCGATCTTTTCAATGCTAAGGAGCCGCGGACCGCCGCCGTTGGGATTGGGGTTCGGGTCAATTCGCCCCGAAATGAGCAGCCCCGGTCTTAGGCGGAAGCGATCCACCCACTGCTGCGAGACATAGGCATCCCCCGGCTGAGGCGAAAAATGCTTCAGGGGATTGCGCAGAAAGCCATATCCCTTGTCATGGAGATCCAGCACCCCTTCCACCAGATTGCCCGTGGGCGCCTGCTGGGGCAAGTCCGGCCGCTCGCGCGTATGGGGCACGGCGACAGCCGACCCTCGGCCACCCGGGTAAGTGCGTGGTTTCTGGGGATAGCGCGATCCATGCCCTCCCGCGTGTCTTTTCGCATGTCCGCGTCGGGGAGGATAATCGCTAGACTTTTCGGTTCGGCGTGACGGCCTCATAAGTTCCATCCGGTAAGAGAATCAATTGGTAGTCGGAAAAGAGATTGGGAGCTTCCTGCTGCATTAGCCGCAAAACCTGAATCGCTAGTTTGCGGATCTCCACTTCGGCGTGACGTGAGCCGCGCATTTCGATGAAATGACGCAGCGCGCGGGCATTGGCGGTAACGAAAATCTTGGTCTCCGTGGCGTTGGGCAAGACGCTGCGCGCCGCCTGACGCGCCATTTTACGGCGCGCCGTTTTGTCGGGTTCATCGGTCATCTTCTCGGCCAACTTCTCGGCCAGTTTCGTGTACGCCGCATGGCTCTGGCGAATCGTCTCAAGCCACAGCGCGTGCAACTCCGGATCGTTGGCAATCACGTCCGGCTCCACGTATTCGGCTACGGATTCATCCACATAGCGCTGACTCAACTGCGAATAAGCGAACCCCGCGCGATGTCGGACGAGTTCATGCGTCAGGCTGCGGCTCACGCCGATGAACAGGAAATTCCAATTGGCGTGCTCCAAAACCGACCCATGCCCTACTTCCAGGATGTGGCCGATGTACGCTGCGTTGCCGCCAGGCCGCGGCTTGGCAAAGCTCATATAGCAAACACGGCCGGCCGTCTCGACGAGATATTCCCCTGCCACAGTCGTGTCCGATCGCCATTGCTGGACCTCGTGATCCGCAAGGAATTGTTCCAACACCTCAGCGGAAAGCGACGGGCGCCCCACGAGGTAAACCTTCGGTTCACGATAAATACGCGGTTCCTGGCTCAGGGTCAGGTTCCCCTGGTAAAGAAGGTTTTTGGCTGAGCGTCCTTGAAGGCCATGGGATGCAATTGGATGACACCGATAAATAGATCGGTCTGATTAAAAAAGGGCAGTACTTCCTTAACGACAACGCAATAGATAGGATGGAATGGTCAATCCCAGAACCATTGCCTTGTTGCGGCTCTGCCAGATGTTTGCGAAGGCCCGAATGAGGCTTGGAGCATCTTGCACCAAAGCCATGGCAAATCTTCGCTTAAGCGATGGCGGGAGTGTATGGGAATCGAACCCACTGGTGTATTTCTTCAATACACCCACTGGTTTTGAAGACCAGGGCCCTCACCAGAGGTACAAACACTCCCCAATTCCTGGCCTTCGGATGATTACAGAGTAAGCCTAGTTCCTCATTTCGTCAAGGTGACCTCGCCTTTTTTCTTTCGTTTCACGCTTGTCAGCATGTAGATCCGCATCGCGTACTGACGTTGGCACAACTGCCGCTGATCGAAACGCGTGTGATGGGGAACGTTCTCTATGACAAGACATTTGGACCATGTTGATCCTGTTCGCAGAAGAATCGTCCCCAATTCATCGTGAAACTCTTGACGTACCGAGAGAGAACATGGAAAAAAGAGTATGGAAAGCCTCTCCAAAACTTAATGGTGACGCATGCATGCAGTCTGGCTGGGATTGCTGCTCCTATCGGCTCTGGATCGTTTGCACCCTGGACCACCCCATGAGGCGGCCCAGCGCTTTCTTGCCCCAAGTGTAATTTCAACTTCCAGTAAACAAGCGATTCCCAGTCCGGCCAAGCCGAGCCCCATTCCCTCAATGAAGGATGGCACGGAGCTGCCTCCCCTTCCGGACCCCGTGAAACCCGATTACAACTACGACGAATTGCCAAAGAAAAAACCCGATCAAGTCGAACCGCAATATCCTGCCGACTCCATCGCCGCCAATGAGCAGGGGCGCGTCATCTTACACGTCTACTTGGATTCTTTTGGCGACGTCATCGACGTCAAAATTCATCGATCCAGCGGGCATAAAAGATTGGATGAAGCAGCGCTCGCCGCCGTGCGCCAATGGCATTACACTCCCGCGCGCCGCAGCGGCTTCGCCACCCCCAGCGAGATTCTGGTGCCGATTCGCTTTGTCATTAAGGAATCCGCTTGAAACCTAGTCAAACAGACTCGAAAAGAAACTTAGGTCGAACCTCATAAGCCTCATTGCGTCTTGACTCGTTTTCCGTTATGTTGCTGAACGACTCAGCATCTTTTTCTATCTAAGTCTGCACGCAAGAGGAGAATGGACAAGCTCAAGCATGAGCCGATAGCCAACGCATACTCTCGGAGCAAGCATGACCGACACCTCCATGCCAGTGAAAGACTCAAGCAAGCATCGCCGCCATGCTTTCTTGAGCTTGGCCATGCTGGTAATGGTTTTGTTTCTCCTCACCAAGTGGTATGACCTGGCCAATCAAATGACTTTGGTTTCGTTGGCTTCCTCCCCTGCTCCCCCCAACACCAAATCTGATCTCTATCGCGCCGCCGAGCATTCCGGCGGTTTTGGCATTGTGTTGGGACTGGTCCTGTCGCTGTTCGTCTGGCATCCGCGCCGCGTCCTCGGTTTGCTGCCCTGGGCGAGCCTGGTTTTAGCGGGCTGTTTTTTTCTATTGCCCTATCAAAACGGACTGGTCGTCACGGCGTTCTTCACCGGCATGAGCGCGGGTCTAATGGCTTGGCCGCTCATGATCACCTTGCTCCGTCAAATCGGCCTGACCGGGCCGCTGCCCGCTCAAGGGTTGGGATGGTTCTCGGTGTTGGCGGTCGCAGGGTTGGTCGGCGCCTACAGCTTGCGGATCGTCCTGACCAAGCTGCCCATGCAGCATGTTTATCATGGCCTGACGGCGGCCGCGGTCGTCCTCACTATATCATGCTGGTTTTTCCTGGCTCAGCATGCCCTGGAAGTCGTGCTTGAACTGCTTTTCATGCCCATGTATCGCTTCACGTTCTTGGGGCCAGGGGTCCAGCAAATCCCGCCGGACGGGCCACTCATTGTGATCGCCAATCATTCGTGCATGTTGGACCCTTTTTTCCTGGGCAAGATCGTTCCCCGCAAGATCATCCCCATCATGACCGCTAAGTATTACGATCTCCCCGTGATACGCTGGTTCATGAAGCACATGGTCGGAACGATTCGCGTCCCGGTTTCGAGCCGCAAAACGGAAGCCCCGGAGCTGGACGAAGCGATCGCGCGCTTGGATCAAGGACAATGTCTGGTGATCTTTCCCGAAGGCAAACTGCGGCGGGAAGAAAACGTGGAGCTGCAGTACTTTTCCCAAGGCATCTGGCGCATCTTGAAGGAACGGCCCAACACGCCCATCGTGGCCGCCTGGATCGACGGCGCCTGGGGTAGTTTTCTCTCTTATCGCCATGGTCCTCCCGGACGCGGCAAGGGGCTGGACTGGTTTCGCCCCATCCGCATTGTGGTGCACTCCCCGATTACTCTGCCCACTGACATTTTAGCCACTCACCAAGCCACCCGCCGCTACCTGACCGACCTGGTCGGTTCGTTAAGGCACCATCTCGTCACCGAACCCAACTTGGTTGCTTCGGAACCGCAAACCGTCCAGCAACCTGAAAAGGTTGAATCGGAGTAAAACGACGTGGATAGTGAACCGCATAAATGCACTTCTTGGCCATGACCACAAATGCAGGAAATCGACCCCGTATTCCAGCGATTTCACTAGGATTCCGCCGATTCTTCAGTCAAAGCCCTTTTTCAATGATTGAGCCAGCAAGGCCTGGACCGGGTTGAATTGACTCTTTTCACTTCCTCCCTAAGATAAATACCTCTTCTGAGCGGATGAATGGTTCGTCCGTGGGTAAAGATGGTTGCCTTTTTAACCATCCCATAGGTTACCAATCGGGAGCATTTTGTGGCGATTGTTCAAGTCAAAGAGTTGATCGAGGCCGGAGTTCATTTCGGCCACCGTGCCAGTCGATGGAATCCTAAAATGCGGCCGTACATTTACGGCAAACGCAATTTGATACACATCATCGACTTGCGCGAGACGTTGCGCGGCTTGTTGCGAGCTTGCAAATATCTTACCCAAGTCTCGAGTCAAGGCAAACTCACCCTGTTCGTCGGCACCAAACGCCAAGCTAAGGAAATCGTGGAGCGTGAAGCCGCCAAGATTGGCATGCCGGTCGTGAGCGAACGCTGGCTGGGCGGCACGTTGACCAACTTCCGAACCATCCGCAGCCGACTGCAGCGTTTACAGGAATTGGAAGACCTCGAAGCCTCCGGCCAGATTCACACCTTCAGCAAAAAGATGATCTCATCGCTGACGCGCGAACGGGTTAAAATTTCCCGCAATTTGCAAGGGATTCGCGAGATGAATCGCATCCCGGAGGCCATGGTGGTGGTCGATCCACGCCGCGAACATAATGCCGTGGCGGAAGCCCGCAAAATGGGCGTCACGACGATCGCCTTGATCGACACGGATAGCGACCCCGACACGGTCGACCTGCCGATCCCGGGCAACGACGACAGTATTCGCTCGATTGAACTCGTCGTCTCCAAATTGGCGGCGGCCATCCAGGAAGGCAAGGCCAACGTGAAAATGGAAGATTTGCGTCCCGTGCCCCAAGGCCCTTCGCTGGGCGTGGAACGTCGTCCGCGCCGCCCCGCTCCTGGCAAGGAAAGGGAACGCGAGTCGAGCGAGAAACCCGAAGTTGGCACCGAACCGGCCGCTTCCTAATATCGTCCATCCTAGGACCACCAGGCGAGAGGGTTCGAACCAAGGCCCGCTCGCCTTGTTTTTCTAACCGAGCCAATCACTCATTGATCCCACAAGGTTGCTAGAGGAGTCGAATGCACCATGGCCACGATTACCGCGGAAACCGTCAAAAAGCTGCGTGACATGACGGATCGCCCCATGATGGAATGCAAGGCCGCCCTGACCGAAGCGGAAGGCGACTTGCAAAAGGCAGTCAAGATTTTGCGCGAAAAAAACTCGAAGATCATGGCCGGCAAAGCTGAGCGTGAAACCGCGGAAGGGCGCATCGGGATTGCCATTCATCCGGCAACGCAAACAGCGGCCATCATCGAAGTGCGCTGCGAAAGCGCCCCCGTCGCCAAATCGGACGCCTTCATGAAGCTCGTCGATGATCTGGCCGAGCATTTGACCCTGACGGCCACGGCCCCGTCTTCGGTGGAAGAATTGTTGCAACAACCGTTGCAGCAGAAGCCCAGCATGACGATCAACGAACGCGTGGCGGAAGTGGTCGGCATCATTCGCGAAAACATGAAGGTGGCCCGCTTCAAAATCCTACAGGGTGGCCATTTCGGGAAATACGTCCACTTCGATGGGTCCGTGGGCGTGGTCCTGCAGGTCGAAGGCGAGACCGCTGACGATGAACTGCTCAAGGACATTTGCATGCACATTACCGCCAAGCAGCCCATCGCGGTCCATCGGGACGCCATCGATCCCAAGGTCATCGAAAACGAGAAGGAGATCGCCAGGGCTCAGATCGCCGCCGACCCGAAGAACCAGGGCAAGCCGGCCAACATCGTCGAAAAGATCATGGAAGGGAAAATTAAGACCTGGCTGCAAGAAAACGTCCTGATCGATCAACCGTTCGTCAAGGACGACACAAAAACAGTTGATCAATTATTAAAGGCCGCCAAGCTCACGCCCAAGACGTTCATTCGCTTCCGCGTGGGTGAATTGTCGCCCAACTAACGGTTGTCCTATTCGCCTCCGAAAAACGCCAAGCACTCGAGACCACCTCGAGTGCTTTATAATTCCTGATGAAACCGGTCGATCTGGATGGCATTTGACTGCAGGGGCTTTTATACTGAGGCCATTCCTGACTCCCCACCCCGCCGATTGGAGAAGTCCTCGTGCGCAAACTCTTGATTATTGGCCTTTCCTGCCTGGTGATGGGGTCCGCGCTGGCTTTTTCCCGATGGGAACCCGCTGCAACGTTCATCCCGCAAAGCGAGCGCAACCCCTGGAATCACTTGCAATTCAACGACAGTGCCGATTCGTTTCAGTTCATTATTATTTCCGACCGCACGGGAGGTCATCGAGCCAACATCTTTTCCAAAGCCGTTGAACAGATCAATCTCTTGCAACCCGAATTCGTCCTCTCCGTGGGCGATCTGATCGAAGGATACACGGAAGATCGCGCCAAACTGGACAATGAATGGCGCGAGTTCGAACGGTTCATCGGTCAATTGCAAGTGCCCTTCTTTTACGTTCCTGGGAATCACGATGTCACCAACCCGGTCATGCTGCAGCTTTGGAAGGATAAGTTTGGCCGAGACTATTTCCACTTTGTGTACAAGAACGTCCTCTTCCTCTGCCTCAACACGGAAGACGGCACCAAGGATCGCCGAGCCGCCCGGATCGGTCCGGAGCAAATCGAATACGCCCGCAAGGCTTTGGCGGAGAATTCCAACGTTCGCTGGACCATCATCGCCATGCACAAACCCATCTGGAATCACAGCGACGTGGATACCAATGGATGGAAGGAAGTGGAAGCCATGATGCTCGATCGCCCGTACACCGTGTTTTGCGGGCACGTCCATCGCTATGAGAAGACGGTTCGGCACGGCCGATCTTATTATCAACTGGCTACCACGGGCGGGGGCAGCAAGCTCAGGGGGCAGGAATACGGCGAATTTGACCACGTCGTGTGGGTGACCATGAAGGCCAACGGTCCGGTCCTCGCCAACGTCATGCTCGATGGCATTCTCAGTGAAAATCTAGTAGCACCGAAGACGGTAGAACCAGGCGTCTCCACTGCCAGCCGCAAGGAATGTTTGCCCGTGCGCGGCCGCGTCTACGTCGATGGCAAACCAGCTCACGGAGCCATCGTGACCTTTTACTCCTTCGATGAACGCAACAACCGTTACAACTACGTCGCCGATGGCCGCGTGGAGGAAGATGGCTCCTTTTTGATGTCCACCTATACGCCATTCGACGGCGTCCCAACGGGCGATTACACCGTTACCCTGTCATGGCAGGAGCGACCGACGCCGAGCGATCGTCCCAGCGGGCCGCAAAAAGTCCCCGCGCGCTACACCGATGCCCGGCGCTCCCTCCTCAAGGCCGCGGTGCGCGTGGGTGGAAACGATCTCCTTATCGAGGTAAAATCCGAAGAGACGAAATAACTCGACGGCGGAAGCACCTCCATGGGCATCCAGGATCGCGACTATATTCGCTCGGAATCCAGACTCTCCTGGATGCCTGCCTCCAGCCCATGGGCCAAGTTCCTGTTCTTTTTCCTCATCTGTTTCTACTTGGCGCAGTTGATCAGTTGGTCCTCTGGCAGAGGTCATGACAGCCTGACGACTTTTTGCCGGCTGGATTCCTCGGCGATTTTCGAGAGGCTCCAGGTTTGGCGTCTGGTGACGGCCATCTTCGTGCATGATCCCTCCATGCCCTGGTCGATGATGCTCAACCTCTATTTCCTTTGGGTGTTCGGACAACTTTTCGAGGAAATGGAGGGAGCCAAGAAGTTTTTCCTCTACTACTTCGGCGTGGGCTTCTTCGCCAACTTCGTCATTGCCCTAAGTGGTCAATTTTGGCCTGTGCTCGCGCCAGGGCCGGCGTTCGCCGGTGAAAACCTTCCCCCATGGTTTTCCCGCGCCTCGGGCTGGGCGACCTTTTATTATGGCTCCTCTGGCAGCCTGGTCGGACTCGGCCTCTGGTTGGCGCTCAAGCATCCTGATCGCATGCATCCTTTTGCGTTCCTCTTTGTCCTGCCCATCAAGACGCAGGCGGTGGTGTACGCTGGTCTGGACTGGATGACCTACCTCGACCCAACGCATGGCGGATTCTGGCTGGCGGCCATTGGGCATGCCGCAGCGGCCGGGGTCGCCTTCGTCGCTTTTGCATACGTCCATGAATGGAGACTGCCATGGCGAGGGTGGATGAAACGTGGAACCAGGCATCAACCAGCCCGAACCGTTCCGCAAAGTCAACCTCGTTCAGGCAAGCCCCATCTTGATCCTGAAGCACCGTCGTCTGCGCTCACGCCGCCAGCTTCATGGGAATCGCAGTTGGATGCCGTGCTGGCCAAATTAGCCCAAGTGGGACGCGACCAATTGACGGAAGCAGAAAAAGGCATCCTTGAAAAGGCGAGCGAGAATTACCGTCGACGCCGCGGTTAAAGATTTGGAATGGAGGACCGAACATGCCGCTTTACGAATTTCAATGCACGCAATGCCATCGTGAGTTTGAAGAGTTGGTGTTTCATACCGATGAAGTCATTCAATGCCCCGAATGCCAGAGCCAAGAGGTTCAGCGCAAAATCAGCCTCCCTGGCATACCCGCCATGAAGGCGGAGAGTGTGCCCACCTTTACTGGAAGTTGCGCCGCGCAAGGGCCGCCTTGTGGGCCGCGGTGTGCTCGTTTCGCTGACGGGTAAGCCGCTCGGGTCCGTCACCACTGAAACCGCGAACGAACCTCGGGATTGACGATCTGCGGTTCCGGCCATTCCCCGCGCGCCAATTGAATGATGGACTGAGCCGCCAAGGCAGCCAGATCATGACGGGCTTGATCGTCGGTGCCGGCCGTGTGCGGGGTGAGCAGGACGTTTTCTAGTCGGTAAAAGGGATGGTCCGTGCGTTCGAGAGGTTCGTTGTTAAACACATCCAGGGCGGCGCCGGCCAGGCGTCGATTCCGCAGGGCCTCGTATAAATCCGGCTCATGGACCACGCCGCCGCGGGAGGTGTTGATCAAATAAGCCGACGGCTTCATCCAACCCAGCGTTTCTGCTCGGATGAGGCGATGTGTCAGCGGCGTCAAGGGGACATGCAAGCTGACGACGTCGGCGCGGCGCATCAACTCTTCGAAGGAAACCCACTCGATCCCCTCGCGGTTCATGTAGTCATGGTCGGGTGCAATCTCAGCGGCCATGATCTTCATGCGAAACGCTTTCGCCCGGGGCACCATGGCCCGTCCGATCCGGCCCAGCCCCACGATGCCCAGCGTTTTGCCGCGCACCGACGTCGTCACGATGCGCTGCCATTCCCCATGAAGCAAGCCGTCGTGGGTCTTTCTGAACTGCTTCATCAAGGAAAGAATCATGCCAAACGCATGCTCCGCCACGGATTCGTGGTTCCCTCCCACGGCGATGGTCACCGCCACCCCTCGAGCCGTCGCGGCTTCCTTGTCCACCGCATCGTGGCCGACGCCGATTCGGGCAATGACCTTGAGTTCCGCGGCCTGAGAAAGAACCGAGGCCGTGTATGGCTCTGAACCCGCCAAGACGGCGTGATGCCCGGGCAGTTGCTCGCGGATTTGCTCTTCGGTCATCTGATGCGGCCACGGATGCGGCGTGACGATGTCTAAACCGGCCTCCTGCAACATCCGCTCATGGGAACCAGGAAAATCTTTAAGCAGAGCGGCCGTGATCAGCACTCGGGGTCGAGGCATCGAGCCATCCTTCATGAAGTGGGGGTCGAGGTCGAAGCGGGATCCGCCGCGGCCGGGTGGGATTCGGTGTCCACGGACGCCAGACACTGATACTGAAAATGGCTATCCCAAACGTCGTCCAACCGCTTCAGGGCCAGGTTGGGGGCGATGGATCGATAACGATCCTCGCCCACTTTTTCGACCAACTGAAAGCGCTCCATTTTCGCCATGGCGTCCTTGATCTCGAAATCGATCTTCAAGCCAACGTGCTTATTGAGATAGTGTTCCACGTGGTCATCCAATTCCTCGAGCGTCCATCCTTCGGAGCCGCTGTATTTCCACAGCATGAAATAAGCCAACAAGGCCTCGCGGCACTCTTGCTCCTCGGCTTCATCAATCAGCCGGAACAACACCCCGGCGTTATTGTCGAGGTTTTGGTAGTAGAGGTTGCGGGTGAGGCGAAGGTTGTAGCGTGTCTTGGTCCAGTTGTAGTTGTAATAGGTTCGATAGCCATAACCGAACGTCCCCGCCGCCACGCCCCAGAGCATCAAAGTGCCCCCGCCCGTGACCAGGCCCAAGACGGAAGTCTTGATGATGTTCCAGCCGGTGATGAGAAGTCCGGTAATGATGGGAAAGCCAATGCGGCCGCGATCCAGCGAGTTAAAGCGGACCCGCGCTCCGGGGAGGAGCATTTCCAGATCGGCCTTGGGAATATCCTTGAAGATTTTTAGGAACACGTCTTCTGTGCAGATATTTTCCGCCCCCTGGGGCGTTTGCTTGAATTTAACAATGATGACCAATCGCGAGTAAACATCCACGGACAACTCGATCGTTTTCCAAAACTTTTTCCATAAGCGGATGGGTCGATGGGTTTGCCTTTCTCCCCGGGCATAGACCTCCAGCCGTTCGAAGACGTCCAGGTCCACCTCCATCTTGATGCCCCAGGCGCTGATGATCTTGAACGTCTCCATCAACTCATCCTGGGTCATGCGGCGGAAGTTGGCCCGCATGAGCAGACGATCGAATTCCTCGAATAGGTCGTTCAGCTTTTTTTGCTTTTCCTCGGCACTTCTTTCCTTCAGTTCGACGGTGTCTTGATCAGGGTCGAAAGGAGCATAGGAGCACTTGAGCCGATCGAGCACGAGGTGATGTTCATGGTGAAAATGAGCAGCCATCAATTCCGCCAGTTGCCGCAATGTCGTCCGCTCTTCTCCGGACATGACGGGGTCATGGCCGAGCAACTCGACGAGATCGGCTCGACGCAGGGGAATATAGGCTTCTCGATCAACGTGTTCCGCCACGGTCCGCTTCCTTTCGACAAGTGACCGCTCGACCGATCCATGCTGGCCATGCTAAACGGTCCATGCCCTCTTTCGCAACCCTTCCTTCACGGTCGGAAATGAGAGATCAATCCCATCACCGAGCTTAGCAGCATCATTCCCAACAACAAGTATAAGCCGAGTTTCAGGGTTTGCCGGCGCGTGCGCCGCAGGAGCAAATGGTGGACCATCCGCTCATCCCCGGCTTCGATGGCCCATTGCAGCGCCGCTTCATATCGACCCTCGGGATACCATTCCGCTTGCTCAAATCGCAGATACCGCTGGTCGCACTCCTCTTCCTTGATCTTCGGCACGACTACGACGTCAAAATGCAGGGCATTGCTGAAGGCGAAACTAGCGGGCCAATGCTCGCTTCGTTCCGCCAAGGGTAAAAGGGTCCATAAATCCGCGATCAGGGAAGTGGCCGGTTCGGAGCGTTCGACCACGAGCCGATTGCCGTCCAAGATAGCCTGACAGCCGCCAAGGACGAAGGCCGACTCCGGTCGTTGATAGGCCTTGGCCAATGTCTCCATGTCGTCGAGTTTCTGCAAGCGCTGAGCCTGAAAGAGCGGCAAGCGATCACGCACCTGCCATGGCGGCGTTGAACCTGCAAACAAACGAAACGGATGTCCTCCCACCTCGTCGTATTCCCTTGTCGTCAACACCACCCATTGAAACGCCATTGCTACCGGGGGTTCGCCCTCCGCTCCCATGTCAGCCATGCGGGCACAAACGACTTTTCGGGAAGTGAGCGGGTAGGCAAAGATGGCTTCAGGACAACGGATCCCATCCGGGCGGTTGCCAAATGATCCGATCAGCTCTTCCAATTCCGATTGCCATTCGTCCTGCCATTGCTCGGAATGGGCGATCCATTCGATCGCACCCTGAGTTCGCTGCATGGCCCACGCTTGGGGTAACGCCAACGTCTGATCCATCGGCCTGATTTCCTTCCTCATGCGCCCGTTTGCGTCGCGTTCAGGCGCGTTCATTTTGCCTCATGGACAGCCATGGCCGCAGTCATCTCCGGATGCCAAGACCAGGTAATGACGCCTTGCCATTCCTCCAAAGGTTGGAGCACCATCCAGCCGGTATCCATTGATTGCTCCTGGAGATGAATGGCATCCGTTATACAAGTATATGGTTCCACGCAGATCGCTTGTCGATGAGGCGGTGTGAAGAGGACGAAATCACGAAACGCCGAGGAGCATCGGGTCGCGAGCACACCTTTTTCAGGGGAGACGAGATACCACGTCATCGGCAGTTGCTTCGTCCGCAAGGCATGGTCCCAATGGGTGTCTCCCAAGGGAATCGTCTTAGCTTGAGTCAACAACGCTTCTTGCGATGTCAAACTTCGACGCTTTCCCGTTGGCAAACAATCGATCAACTCCCACATTTCCAATTGATCCATCGAGCTGTCCGCAAACAGCTTCGAATTACAAGGCGGCCAGGCCCAATAAGGATGAACCCCCAAGCCAAAAGGAAAAGGTTTGTCAGCCAAAGAACGAACGTGAAAACTCATCGACAGCGCGGTTGCGGTCCATACCACGGTCAGAGAAAGCTGCCCAGCGGCAGGCCAAAGCGGTTCGCCGGGCGATTCGATGGCAAGTGTACATTTGACCTTCCGCGCATTGATCTCATGGTCGACTAACCGCCAGGGCAAGGTTGTGACCAAGCCATGAATGGCATGACGACCTGTGGGATCGTTCCGTGGTAATTGAAAATCCTTGCCTTCCCAAATGAAATGGCCATGGCGAAGCCGATTGGGAAAGGGGAAGAGAATCGGGATGCCTTGCTTGGCGGGGTGAACCTGATCAGGTTGTTCACGGTCGTACCAAAGAAGATCGATCAACTCGCCACGATGGGGCACCTGCCAGCGGGTGCACAAGGCTCCCAGTCCGGGGTGGATTTCCAGCAGCGCGCCGGTCGCGGGCTGGCGGATCCGCATCGGCAAACGCGATGCGCCCTGCTGGTTGAACTCCGAGCCGAGTTCCATCGTAAAAGGGATCGAAGCCATGCCCTTGCCCCAGCCAATCGAAGTTGACGGATTCCGATCATGGTCATACTATGACTTTCACTTGGCCCCATCGTCTAGCGGTTAGGACACAGGACTTTCACTCCTGCAACCGGGGTTCGAATCCCCGTGGGGTCACTTCCTCCTTCCTCCTTTCAGAACATCCCGCCGCTTCCCGATTGGATCATCGCGGGAGGGTGAGTGAGGAGTTTGCCATAGGAGTCCAGGCGTGGACAGCTTCGGCGTGGCCCTGTTGGGTTGCGGGACCGTGGGGAACGCGGTGGCCCGGCTCTTGTTCGAAGAGTCCGATCGCCTGGCTGGGCAAGCGGGTCGACGAATCGAGCTTCGCCACATCCTCACGAGAAATCCAAACCGCGTTCGCCCCTTTCAACCCCCTGCCGCCTTATTGACCACCGATTGGCAGCGCATCCTGGCCGATCCCCAAGTGGGGGCCGTGATCGAGTTAACCGGCGGCGAACAGCCGCCCCTGGATTGGCTGCGCACCGCCCTCATGGCAGGCAAGGATATCATCACAGCGAACAAAGCTCTCTTGGCTCGGCATGGCGAAACGCTGTTTGCTCTGGCTCGGGAGCAGGGCCGCGTTATTGCCTTCGAAGCGAGCGTGGCGGGTGGCATTCCCTTGATTCGATCCCTCACCCAAGGATTGGCCGCCAATCAGGTGGAATCCATCAAGGCCATCTTGAACGGCACAAGCAATTTCATCCTCACGCAAATGACCGAAAAGCACTGGAGCTATGAGCAAGCCTTGGCTGAAGCCCAAGCGAAAGGCCTCGCCGAAGCCGACCCGTCGCTTGACGTGAATGGCACGGATGCCGCCCAAAAGCTAGCCATTTTAGCGCGGCTGGCTTTCGGCGCCTTGATTGCGGATCAAGACATTGAGTGCCGCGGCATCGCGGGGATGGATCAGACGGATTTGCTTTTCGCCGGCGAGATGGGCTGCGTGATCAAGTTGCTGGCCGAAGCCTGGCTGAGCGAGGGTCGTTTGGCGTTGCACGTCGAACCAACCCTGATCCGCCGACATGAACCCTTGGCCGAGGTGCGCGGGCCATTCAACGCCGTTGAAATCGTGGGCGACGTCGTTGGGCATACTTTTTTCTATGGCCTCGGAGCGGGAGCCTTGCCCACGGCCAGCGCCGTTCTCAGCGACTTGATCGACCTCGTCCAAGGGGGCGCGAAATACCATTTCCTCCACGCCTCCTGGGTCCGCCCGGCGCAGCGATTGCCTCGTCGAACCGCACATGAGATCGAAAGCCGCTTTTATTTGCGGTTGAATGTGCTCGAAAAGACTGGCGTTCTGGCCGAGGTGGACGGCATTCTGGCCCATCATGGAGTGGGGATCGCCTCCGTGGTGCAGCATGAAGAGCGGGAGCAATCCCGCGTTCCTTTGGTCATCATGACGCATAACGCCAATCTTGGTTCATTTCGCCAGGCGGTGCGGCAACTCTGCGACCTGCCCTGCGTGGCGGATGAGCCCACTTACTATCCGATCGCCGATTGAGGGAGCTGACCCTCATCTCAAGGCCAGATTTGGATATAATCATGGAAAGAAGCAAGGTGGCTTGTTGTCAGTAACGAGTCAGTTGGTATTTTCACCTCAAGGAGTTGCCTGTAGCGCCGATCCAGTCTAACCCATGAACTGGCGAGCACCGCCTTTTTTGATCGAGTGGCAATGGATCCTATGTCCACTAATTCTGAAGCAACGCCACCGCCGCCGGATGACGCGGTGGAGAATGCTCAACCTCTTCAGAAATTTCAATTTCTGGATTGCGTCCTCCAAACGCCCCTCCTGGAGGTTTGGAAAGCACAAAATCAAGAGGGCACGTTGAAGTGGGTCAAAATCGTTTCCGGGCTGGCGCGGCGGAACATTCTCTCCACCTTTGACCTCAAGCAAGCGGCTCATTTGCATTACATCAAGCATCCCCGTTTGCTGCCCGTGGATTGGATCGAAAACGACAACGGGCGACTCGTCATCGTTAATCCCTACACCGAGTACTCTCTCAAGGATCGCTATCAGGAATGCCTGGCGGAGGGCAAGCCCGGCGTGCCGCGCGAGGAGTTGTTGATCTATCTTCGAGCCGCGGCCGAGGCCTTGGATTACCTCGAACGGCAAGAAGCCCTGCACCATCTCAGTTTGAGTCCTTCCTCGCTGGTGCTGGCTTCGGGCGAACCTAAACTCATGGATTACGGGTTGGTCGAACTTGCCTGGCTGCCCGCCGGCCAGCCTCTCGATCAACAAAGCCTCCGCTACGCCGCTCCCGAGGCGTTTGAAAACGCCTACACGAAAACCAGCGACCAATACAGCCTGGCCCTCATTTACTGTGAAATGCTCACCGGACGCTTGCCGCATCACGGCAACATGTCCTACCAATGGCGCGAAGCCCGCTTGCATGGGCAGCCTGATTTCAGCTTGATCCCGCAGCATGACGTTCGGGTGTTGCAGCGCGCCTTGTCCAAGGAATCAGGCAAACGCTTCAACACCGTGAGCGAGTTCGTGACGGCGCTCGAAGCCGCCACGCCGCGCCCCCCCGCTCAGCCGGCGGAAGCATTGCCTGTGAGCGGGCCGCCGAAATACAAGCTCACGGATTCCGCCACGCAATTGCAACTCACGGAGCCGCGCGAGGTGGAACGCGTCGTGCATCGCCTGGTCCAACTCGCCGCCTACAACACCGTCGTTCGGGAACAAGGGGGCATGCGCTATCAGTGCAGCGAAGATAATGTCATCACGCATCGCTGTGCCGCGTGGCTTCCCCCGGGGATGGCGCAAAATAAATTGGAGGGGTTTGCCCATCAGTGGCAGGCGAGCCAGGTCATCACCCACGACGACAATCATCTGATCTTTGAAATGGAGCTGCCCCAAAATTTCTGGCGCAGACTTGTCCGCGCCGAGCGCGACGTCCTGGAAATACAGGTTCGGCTCAGCCATTCACGCGCCCATGAATCGAAACTCACGGAAGTCCATATCGAGGTGCAATACAAGGGCCCCAGGACGGACGAAGGGAAAAAAGCCGTCACGCAATTAGGGCCTGTCCTGATCAACAGCGTGCGGACTTATCTCTTGGCCACCACCGAGCATCGCGGCCAAGATCGCTTCCATTTCGACTATCCTCTCTGGGTTTACCCCATGTACGCCGGCAGCTTGGGCGAAGGCATGAGCTGTCATGGCAAGGACATTTCTTTCCATGGCATCGGGTTCTTGGCTCCCTATCGACTCCCCACGAAGGAAGTCCAACTGCACGTCCTCACCCCTGAATTGGGGACGATGATCGTCCCGGCGTCGATTCTGAGAACGCTGCCATTGCCCGACAGCCAGTTCGAGGTGGGGGCACGGTTCATGTTTCATCCGACGGCGGTGCTGCCTCCCCTTTAACCGAACCATGGCGTCCCACGTACCACAGTAATTGCCTGGCCACGCCATGCAACAATTGGACTTCCATCTTGGTCGGTTGCGCCCTGCCAATCAGATGGCGCAAGGCATGCATTTGGGCCGGTGCTTTCTCGTTCCAGAGAAAATGAATCGCCGACAAAGCTGCTTCAAGATGTTGAAACACTTGTTCTTGATCGGCAAAGGAAGCGGGCTGATAGCGGTCGCCTTCACGCTCCATGGCCGATAAAGAGGAGGCCGTCGGTGGAGGTTTTGATGTCTTAGCCACCAATGAAAGGTCGGCCGCGGGGTTGAATTCAAGACCTTGTTGAAACCATTCGTAGACGCAGCAGGCCACGGCTTGCGCCAGATTGAGCACCGGATAGGTTTGCGCCGCCGGGATGGTGAGCAAGTAATGGCAACGAGCGATTTCCTCGGTTAAGAGCCCCGTTCGTTCTGGCCCGAAAACCAAGGCGATGCGGCCTCGTTCCACCCGCCGCCTGAGCATGGGGAAAATCTCGCGGGGCGTCACGACCGATTGCGACCGAAACATTCCTCCCAAGCGAGCAGACGTGCCCAGCACCCACTCGCAATCGCCGACGGCTTCGTCCCAGGTTTGGCAGCATCGAGCCGACTGCAACAGGGGAAAAGCATGCGTGGCGAGGGCCACGGCTTCAGGGCCATGCGGATCGACCTGAGGTTGGAGCAAGTAAAGCTGTTCCAGGCCAAAGTTGTACATGACCCTGGCGACCGAGCCGACGTTGCCAGCCTGGCTTGGACGAACGAGCACGATACGGCATGGATCAGCCTGGCCATTTGACATGGTGCATTCCAAAAGTAACGGCTGCTCAGCGGGGCAGGCTTGAAAGGTCAGACGTCCTTGACCCTGTTTAATGCTAACTGTTTCACGGCTCGCAGATCTAGTTTACCCGAGCCAAGAATGGGAATCTCAGGAACTTCGAAAAAGCAGTTTCGGTCAGGCAACCACAAATTCGGCAGGCCAGCCTGCTTGAGCCGGTCGAACAACTCATCCAACGTCAGCGACGTCAAAGGAGCATGCAGCACGACCAGCCTTTCGCCCTTGCGCTCATCGGGCACGCCCGTCACCGCCACGACGCGCTCCGGCGTTCCCAGAATCGTTTGGATTTCTTCTTCGATGCGCTGATGCGGCACCATCTCGCCGCCCATTTTACTGAAGCGGGAGAGGCGATCCGTGATGGTGAGGAAGCCATCCTCGTCGATTTGAGCAATGTCCCCCGTCACATACCAACCATCCCGGATCACTTCGCGCGTTTGCTCGGGTCGATGCAGATAACCTTCCATCACGTTGGGTCCATAGACCAGCAACATGCCCGGTTCGCCCGGCGGCAAGGGTTCGTTCGTTTCCGGATGGACGATGGCCACGGCGACTCCCGGTATGGGTTGGCCGATGGTGCCTGGTTTATGGCCCACCTGGCGGAAGCCGTCCACTTCCACGTCGGGAACATTAACCGAGACGACCGGAGAAAGCTCGGTGCAGCCGTAGCCTTCCAAGGGCTGGAAGCCGAATTTTTTCTCGAACTCGTCCGCCAGGGAGCGCGGGAGCTTTTCCGCTCCGGTCACCAGGAGCCTGATGTGAGCGAACTCTTCCTTTTGGCAGCGCCGCAGGTAAAACCGCAGGAACGTGGGCGTGGCGACAAAAATCGTGCAGCGATATTTGCCGGCCGCCTCGCCCACCTCCTTGGCCTGGCGCGGGTCGGGATAATAGACGGTGGACGCCCCCATCAGCACCGGCAACCACAAGGTCACGGTATAGCCGAAACTGTGGAAAAAAGGCAGGACGGCCAGCAAACGATCCGTGTGCCGAATGTTCAAGGCTTGCGACGCCGACTCCAGATTGGACATGATGTTGTGGTGGCTCAACATGACGCCCTTTGGATCGCCCGTGCTGCCGCTGGAAAAAATGACGGTTGCCAGGTCATTGCAAGAGTGGGACCCCAGCTTGAGCCACACATATTCGATGAGCACGCGCGGCAAGAGCAAGAGCCAAATGAGCGTCCAAAGCCGCATCAACGGCGTGATTTCTCGCTGAATATCTTCCAGGTCGATGTATTGAACGTCAGGCCCAAGATCGATGTTGATGCGGTGACGGAACTGCCTTGAGGACACGATTTGCTTGATGCCGCACTGTTGGATCGCGGAGAGGACAGCTTCCTTGGAAGCCGTGTAGTTGAGGTTGACCGCGGTTTTGCGGCACAAGGCGACCGCGATGTTGGCCAAAGCCCCCCCCAACACCGTGGGCAACAGCAATCCCGTCATTGGCTCGGATCCCAGCCGGCGTTGTAATCGCTGTTTGATCAAGACGGCACCCGTCAAAGCCTTGAGAAAATTCAGTTCTCGGCCAGGAGGCGTCGGATCGATGTAGCATGACCGGAAGGGATGTTTGCACGCCATCCGCACAAAAAGGCGATGGGCCGGCGGATGTTCCAGGCGGCGCAGGTTGAAGCTGTCCGCCATCAGTTTTTGCACCGCTTGCCGAACGCTCCAGGCGGGACTGTCGGCGGGCATGGGTTGGCCGATCATCAGGGTCACGGGGTAGCGCCATTGCTTGGGCCATTTCCAATACACTTTGCCGCTTTCGTAACTGAAGATGCTACCCCACAAGCGATCCAGAGCCACGGGGATGATCGGGGCGGGAGATCGCTTGAGAATTTGCTCGAAACCCCTTCGAAAAGGAAGCATCATTCCTGTCCGACTCAGGGCGCCCTCGGCAAAAATCCCCACCAAGCCGCCTTGCTTAAGCACCTCGCTGGCCGATCGCAAGGAACGAATTAAATCCCTTGGCGTCCCTTCACCGGCGATAGGAATGGCTCCTCCCGAGCGCAACAGTGAACCCAAGATGGGAACCTTGAAATAGGGCTCCCATACCAGAAAGCGAATCGTCCGCGGAGCATGCAAGTATATAAACAGGCCGTCGAGAAAGCTGACGTGATTGCAAACGAGCAGGGCCGGTCCGTGAGCGGGCAATTGGTCCATGCCCACGACGCGAACGCGGTAGGCGATTTTCATAAGCAGCCAAACCAGGACGTAGCACGAGTAGTAGCCAACACGTCCAAGGGCCGCCAGCACCACATGAAGCATGGCCAAGGCTCTCCCTTCCTTTGGTGCAACCACTTTCCTCTGAAAGGTGTTAACCCTGGGAAGCATGAACGTCAAGTCAAGCTCGGGCTTTCTTAGGATGCGGCGTTTTCGCCCCATGCCACCTGAGGTTGCATTCCAGCTTCAAAGCCGGTATACGCTGCCCGCGTTTGGGGGACATGCTGACTCACCGTCGATGCAGGATGGGCCGCGATCCAGCGGCTGCGGCGCGGCGTTTTGTCGTCCATGCTCAACGTGGTTCTTGAATGGGGTTGTATGCGCAACGAATTCGTGCAAATCATCCTCAATGACGACCATTTGACTCGGGGTCTCATGGACCCGGAAGCTCGCCTGTTGATCGAATGGCTCGTGGATGCGGCAGAGCATTTATTCAAACGGTTTCCGGCAGAACGCGCCTCCAGGGACCTGCGGCAACTCATGCGCCGCTGTCGAGCTTTGAAGCGTTTTATCATCCTGTGGTGCTACGAAATGGCATATGGTCCCGCCGCCCAACTGATCGCCTCGGAAGGTTTTTTATGGCCCCTGCCCCATCCCGATGTTCTGGATGGGTACGCCCTTCTCGAAGCCTTGCTCGAATGTGAAAACATCATCGATGATGAAATGGATGATGAAGAAGACACCTTCACGAAAAACCGCTTGGCCGCCTGAAACTGCATTCCTTAACCTGAATTGTCCACTTTAACACCTCCATCTGGTCATCTACGGACACGCCAGCCGCTTTCGTTCCATTATTCTGTGAAAATGGGGCATGCATGACGTTACAATTTGGTCATGGCGCTCACTTCTCATTTGCTTATGAAACACCCTTTGGTGCATGCCCTGCGCGACTTCCTTCATCAAGAGTCCATCCATGAAGGCACCCTCCTGGCCGCCGTTTCGGGAGGCCCGGACAGCATGGCCTTGCTGCATGGATTACACCTCTTGGCCGAGGCACAGTCCCTGAGACTACTCGTGGGCCATCTCAACCATCAACTGCGCGGGGCCGAAAGTGACGCGGATGAGGCTCTCGTTGAAAAAACGTGCGTTTCTTTGCCTTGTCCGTGTGTCGTCCAGCGCGTGTGCGTGGCCGAAATGGTGCAAAAAAAGGGCGCGAACCTGGAAGCCGAAGCCCGACGGCTACGCTATGCTTTTCTCACTGAACTTGCCAACGAACGCCAAGTCCGATGGATCGCCACAGGGCATCAATTGAACGATCAAGCCGAGACCGTGTTGCATCACCTCCTGCGCGGGACAGGGCTGCGTGGATTACGGGGGATCGCTCCAAAGCGTTCGCTGGGCCGGGGCGTCGATGTGCTTCGGCCTTTGCTGTATGTGACACGAGAACAAATCTTGGACTTCCTGGACCAAGGAGGGTTTGCCTTTCGCGAGGATGCCTCGAATCAAGATCTACGTTGGACTCGCAATCGAATTCGGCATGAAATCCTACCCAGGTTGCGCGAGCGTTTTGGGGCGTCCGTGGACGTCCATCTTAGCCAATGGGCCGATCAGGCCCGTGAATGGCAAGCTTGCTGGGTGAACTGGCTGAAGCCGCTTTGGCAGCGCGTGGAGAGGCCGCGTGCGGGTGCGGCTATCGTATTGGATGCCAACGCGCTTGCCGCGGAACCCCCAGCGGTTCAGCGTGAACTATTACATCAGCTTTGGGAGCGCGAACACTGGCCGCTCCGCGACATGACGCACCTACACTGGCAGCGACTATTAGGCGTCCTTTCTGGATCGCCTACCGCAGCCGATTTTCCAGGCCCGATTCACATTCGTCGCCAAGATCACATGCTGGTGCTGGATCCGCGCTTGCCAAACTTTATTCACAACGCCGATCTTCCTGAAATTTGAACCTGAACCGATCGTTAAAAAGACGAAACTCGTTCTCGCTCTTCAGCCCACCCTCACCCTCGATAGACTTTCCCACTTTATGCCCTTTTCCAGACAGTGCGAGTCGGTCAAGGAAGGATCGGAAAACCGGCGAATGGAAAAGCCTGAAAACAACCGCATTTCCCTGCTTTGGCACGCGAATTCGGCAGGTTTGCTCTGGACAAAAAGGGATCGGTTGGGTATTCGGCCCGCCTCTTCAACAATGGACATCAAAGCAGTTTTCGGGTTGGGGGGCCAGCCAGCGCGTAAGAAAAGGACATCCGGCATCCGGGGGAAACGGTGCCTGGACCCATGGTTTTTCTGATTCTTCAAGCGTTGACCGGCCGATAAAGGAAACGAAGACCGTCCGTAGGTACGGGGGGTCACGAGGTTTGGGGGAAGAGGTTCCGCTCGCTTCACCAAAAACCATCGCAGTGCATGGATGCACGCCGACGGGTAAGCGCTTCACCTGGACCATTGGGGAATGGCCAGCCGCGATGTCGCTCCCCACGCCGCATCGCAACAGCAACCCACCACTGCATGGTCACGGAAGCAAGCAGACGCCTCGCCGCCACGCCTGGGGAGGAATGCATGGCGATGCTTGTCGAGTCGGATGTGCAGCAATTATGGCGGGACTATCGGGCGGAACCCACCGTGGAACGCCGCAATCAATTGGTCGAACAGTACCTGCCTCTCGTGAAATATAACGCGGAACGCATCTGGGCGCGATTGCCGGAAGGGGTGGAATTGGATGACTTGATCAGCGCGGGAGTTTTTGGACTGCTGGACGCCATCGAAGCCTTTGATCTGGAGCGGGGAGTCAAATTCGAAACCTACTGTGTGCCGCGCATCCGCGGTGCGATGCTCGATGAATTGCGAACGATGGATTGGGTGCCTCGACTCGTGCGCAGCAAGGCCAGCAAGCTGGAGGCCGCTCGCAAGTCGCTCGAGGCCAAGCTAGGCCGGCCGCCGCGTCCCGAGGAGTTGGCTGAGAGCATGGGGTTGACCATCGATGAGTTTGAAAAACATGAGAGTGACGCCAACGCCGTCGGCCTGGTCAGTCTGAATAAGAAATGGTACGAGACCGACAGTTACAAAGACGTGCGCGAAATCGATATCCTCGAAGATAAACGCGCCGAAGACCCCACCCGCAAGCTGCAGAACCGCGATTTGATGCGTCTGGTCACGCGCGGTCTCAATCGCAACGAACGCCTCATCATCATCCTCTATTACTACGAAGAAATGACCATGAAGGAGATCGGCGCGACGCTGGACCTCAGCGAAAGCCGCGTTAGCCAAATGCACTCCAGTATCATCGGTCGGCTGCAGCAACTGCTCTCATCCCGCAAGCCCGAATTCTGCAATTAGCCTTGGGGCAACGGGACGAAAGGGTCCTTATCCATCTGACATTGCAAACCGGCCGCCAGTACCGTGCGGCCGGTTTTCTTTTGTTCAGGCCAGATGCAAGACCGGCAGCCAGAACTTGGCGATGTTGAAATAGATGATGATGCCTGTCACGTCCACGAAGGTGGCCACGAAGGGGCTAGAGGCCAATGCCGGATCGACGCCCAAGGATTTGAACAGCAATGGCAGCAAGGAACCCACGAGCGTTCCCCAAAGGCAAATGGCCGCGACGGCTTGCCCTAAGACCAAGGCTAAATCCCACCGATTGACGGCTTGAAAGCGGACCTTCACGCCCGGCTTGAAGCTCCAGCGCGCATCCTCGCCTTCTTGTGTGTATTCCGGTGAACCCACGGCGTCGTAATGCACGCGCATGGGTCGAATGGTTTTGATCCCCGAGTATTGAATGGCTCCGGGAGCAAATTCCATGACGCCCTGATGGTCCTTGGGAGGGGAAGCCCCCTTGGGCAACATGACTTGCAAACCCAAATGGCAAATCTCTTCGTCCTGTAAAACCTCTCCGGGAGTGAGGGCGGCCCGGATATAGCCAATCCCCCCCAGCGTGATCCCCAACAGCACCCCCATGATCAATTCATGCCGAATCACCTTCCACCAGTGGCGATGGTCGACGTGCCCCAGCGCCATGGCGCGCGTAACGAGCGTGGCCGCCTGAGCGCCTGAATTTCCCCCCGTGGAAATACATAGGGGGATAAACATGCTTAAAACGACGACCGCCTTGATCGCATCCTCGTAGTGGGCCAAAGCTGTGAAAGTGAACAACTCCGCGCCAAACAGACATGCCAGCCACAGCGCTCGCTTGCGCCACAGCGTCACGAAACTGACTTCCAGATAATTTTCCGCCATGGGGACCACGCCGCCCATCTTTTGAGCGTCCTCGGTGGCCTCGGCGACGACGATGTCGATCACGTCGTCGTGAGTCACGATGCCGACCAGACGGTCTTCTTCATCCACCACTGGCATGGCCAGCAAATCGTAGCGGGCCAGGGCTTTGGCGACCTCTTCCTTGTCATCGGTGACTTTCACCCGGATGACTTCCGTCTCCATGACGTCGCGGATCAGCTTGTGCCGAGGGGAGAGAATCAGGTCGCGCAGCGACACCACGCCGAGCAACTTCCTCATCTCATCCAACACATAAACGTAGTAAATCGTTTCCTTTTCCGGGGCTTGCAAGCGCATGCGGTCAATGGCGTCATTGATCGAGATGTTGCCAGGCACCCAGGCGTAGTCCGTGGTCATGATCGCGCCGGCCGAGTTGATCTCGAACTTGGTCAGCGTGGCGATGTCGCGGCGATCAGCCTCATCCACCAAGCGCAGCAGCGACTCAGCCACCCGGGGCATGAGACGGCGCAACAGATTGACCCGGTCGTCATGGGACATTTTCTCGATCAGTTTGGCGACGCGCTCCCGCCCTGTCCCCTCCACCATTTCCACCTGACGCTCCAGCGGGAAATACTCAAAAATGGCGGCCTGATTAGCGATGGTGGTAGACTCAAGAAACTTCCATATCTCCTCATCCGAAAACTCCGCCAGCGTGTCCGCGATCTGGGCGGGGTGCAGCGTTTCACAAAAGGCCTTGATGCCCTCGGTGTCTTCCTCGTCCATCAACAGGCGAACTTCTGGCGTGAAGAGTGGATCGGACATGCCCCACCTCGTTCATGGTGAATGCGGTTCAGTCACCTTCCTTACTGCATCCTAGTTAATCCTGGTTGGCTTGTTCACCCCTGCTTGGCGGAGTCATGGCATCGCGGATGCTGAGCCATCCAGGCGATCGCCGTCGGCGTGGTGCCGCAGCAGCCGCCCATCAGCGACGCCCCGGACGCGAACCATGCCTCCATCGCTTGCCACCAAGATTCTTTATCGAGCGGCTGGACGATGCTGGGCTTGACGAACAAAGGCAAATCGGTGAGTTGGCGATACAAGACTAACTGGTCGGTATAGACGCTCAGGGGAGGATTCGGCCCACAGTTCACTCCCAAAGCCAAAAGATGTCCGGCTTGCGATTGGACCCACCGAGCCATTGCAGCCATCGCCTGGTGATTGTTCGACAACATATTAGGAACAAAGGAGGCCATAAACGGGATCTTTATCCGTTCCTTACACCGGTTCATAAATGTTCCGACAGCATCCAAGTCTGTCTGGGTTTCCAATAGAAGCGCATCCACCTTTTCAAAACTAAGCGCAGCCGCCATCATCCGCGAATAGGCGGGAGCATCATCCGGGTCCAACGTGCCCAGGCATCCCAAACGGTAGGTCGCGGGCTTTGTGCTCTCGAAAAGGAGCGTTTCGGCCAGGCGAATGCGATCGCGGATGGCCTCTTCCACTTGGTCTGGATCGGAAAACGGCCCCAAATGTGCCGTAAAGCTGTTCGTTGATAGACAAACGGCACCAGCCGCTTCGTAGTCACGATGAATGGCCCTGACAACGTCTGGATGGCTGTCATTCCACTCATGCGACTGATTGTAGCGCGGATGCCAGCCGCGCTGCATCAGGAGCGTGCCCATGGCGCCATCCATGAGGAGAACCCGACCTTGCTGTTGAGCCAGTTGAATGGCTTGAGCCAAGGCAGGCCGAACGAATGGCATGAGGATCCCCCCTGGCAGTAATCGGTGACATGATAAGCGTAAACGGCCAGGGAATGTAGGAATGAACCACCTATCGGAGGGCCGATGGTTGATGATTCAGGCGCCGTATTTGCTCAATCGGCCCGCATGAGCCATGGCCATGATCATCAGATCCTTGGCCAGAAATTGACCCAATCCGCCAAACAAACAGGCCGACTCGCTGAAAGCCTGGACGTTGTCGGTGCGGCAGTTTTCCGCGAGCAACAGCGTGGGCACGGGATGCCAACTGTGGCTTTTCATTTTACTAGGGGTGCTGTGATCACCTGTAACCATGAACACGTCCGGTTCCAGATCGCGGATGGCCGGGATCACTTGATCGAGAGCTTCAATCATCTGCACCTTGGCCGCGAAGTTGCCGTCCTCTCCTGTGCTGTCGGTGTACTTATAGTGCAGGAAGAAGAAATCATACTCCTTCCACAGGGCCTGCAAGGTTTCGATCTGTTCCTTGAGCGTGCTGCCTGTCTCGGCGACGGTCATGCCGACCAGGCGCGCCAGCCCTTTGTACATCGGATAGACCGCGATCGCCACGGCTCGCAGTCCATAGACTTCTTCCATGGTTTCGATGCGCGGATAGCGCGCGAACCCGCGCAGCGTCACCATGTTCGTGGGAGCCTCGTCCTTGAGGATGCGCCCTGCTTCCGAAATGAACTGGTTGAACAACTCCGCTGCGCGCTGCGAAGGCGCATCCCGCCCCAAGGCTTTGAGCGGTTCGTGGCCTACGATTTGGGGATCGGTGTCGTTGATTTGATCGCTTAGGTCTTCACCGCGAAGGACCACGACGAAGCGATGCTCCCGAACGGGTTCGACAAACACTTCCACGCCTGGGATGCGGATCGACTGCATCTTCTGGCACATCTGCACACATCGTTCGGTGCTGGGCCGCCCCGCTCTGCGATCTACAATGCGCCCATGATCATCGATGGAACAAAAGTTTCCACGTGCCGCGACGTCTTTTGGTCCGACAGGAAAATTAATGCCGAGCGCTTCGAGGATGCCCCGGCCGATGTTGTACTGCAAGGGATCATAGCCAAATAGGCCCAAATGACCCGGGCCGCTGCCAGGCGTTATCCCCAGGCGGATGGGAATACTTAAGCCGCAAACGCCATCCCTGGCCGCCGCATCCAAATGGGGCGTCCGTGCCGTCTCTAATTCCGTGGAGCCACCGGGCGTCGGCGGCAATCCTCCCAAGCCATCCGCGACAAGCAGGACGATTTTACTGTCATTCTTTTCGATCAAGGGGCGAATCAAGTCGTGATTGGTCATGGCAAGAACTTTACAGATGGATGATTGCTTCACTCTCACAGAAACGTTAAGTTATGAGTAGATGGCGTTTTGACCCCAAAGTCAAGCCGCGATCACAAAGTGATGTCATTATTTTATCCATCGGGTCGAAAAGTGCGACCCCGAGGCTCTTATGCAACTACAAGACGAAACCATTAGCTTCAATTACCAAAACGCCGTTGTACAGCCGCGTGCGGATGAGGAATGGCGGCTGCAAACTGAAATGCAGTTGCAGCAACTCATTACGCCTGTCCGGCTCAAGGCGTTAATGCCGCAATTGATGCAGGTCAAGACGCAGGTGGCCACAGAGCGCGACCTGGTGGATCCCCCGCCGAATCTTCGCCCCTTGGACGCGGGCTTTATCGACCATCCCGACAAATTGTTGGTCGACCTCCGCCGCAACAAGGAAAAGAGCGAGTTGGGCCGCATTCAAACCACCGCCGCTCGACTACGGGATCAGGTGGACAAAGTCGTTTTTCTGGGAATCGGCGGTTCGTATCTCGGCGCCCGCGCCTTGTTCGAAGCACTTCGAAGCACCTATCACAACGAGCTGCCCTACGAAAATCGGCTGGGGATTCCATGTATATATTTTGAAGGAAACAATGTCGACAACGACAGTCTGCAGGATCTACTCGAACTCTTGCAAAATACTTGTGTCAATCCGGATGAGCCTAAAGAACGCTGGGCAACGATCATCATCAGCAAATCAGGTTCAACGCTGGAGACCGGCGCCGCATTCCGCATCATGCGCAAAGAGGTCTCCGAACTTTACGGACCCAAATCCGAATTGCTTAAGAAACTCATCATCCCCGTCACCGGCGTGGGTGAAAATCCCATACGCAATCTGTTCCATTCGATGGGTTATCAGGACGATGATATTTTCACCATCCCCGATCGCGTCGGCGGCCGCTTTTCCGTCTTCACGCCAGCCGGCCTTCTCCCCGCCGCCATCATGGGGTTGGACATCAAGGCCTTGCTGCTCGGCGCCGTCAGCATGACCAAGCAATTTCTTGAGGAACCCTTCGAGCGCAATCTGGTCCTGCAATACGCCGCGGTCACATTTCTCATGGCTGAGGAATTGAGCAAACCCATTCGCGGCTTGGCGCTGTGGTCCAAAAAGCTCGAGGCCCTGGGATTGTGGCACGACCAACTGATCGCCGAGAGCTTGGGCAAGCAAGGCCGCGGTCCGACGCCCCTCAGTTGCGTCATGACGCGTGATCTGCATTCCCGAGGCCAGCAGTTCCAGGAAGGCCGCCGGGATAAGTTCATCATCAACGTCGGCGTGAAAAGCGTGAAATCCGCCCCCTTGGCCGTGGGCATGTCCGATCGCAACGAAGACAACCTCAACGAATACAGCCGCAAAACCTTGCCCGTGATCATGGAAGCGGCCCATCGCGGCACCGTGGAAGCCTATTCCGAGACGGTTCGGCCCACCGCCGACATCATGATGCCGCAAATCAGCGAGTTTACCATGGGGCAGATCATGCAAATGTTCATGCTCGCCACCGTCGTGGAAGGGCGTTTGATGGGCCTCAATCCCTATGGCCAGCCTGGCGTCGAAGCCTATAAGAGGAAAATGAAAGCCATCCTGCGCAGCCAACAAAACCTGAACACGCAAAACGTCGCCGTGGATCGCCCTGCCAGTCAGGCTCACATTGACGCAACCACGAGAACCACATAACTTGTCCGGCATGAACAATCACTCCCGCTTTTTTCTGGTCAGTCATGGCAACGCCGGTTTGCTGGTCCCATGCCGAAGTATGACATCGTGGCAGCGTCATGATGAAGTGATGGTTCGCACCTCCCGCGGACTTGAACCCGGCACGATACGCAGCCCCTGGCGACTGGACTCCGATTCCAACTTAGGCAGCTTCAACCCCGGCGACATCCTTGGCGCTATGACGGATGATTTTCGCGGCCGATGGACGCAAGCTTGCCTTCGAGCGGAGAAGGCATTGTCCGAAGCGCAGCGCTGGACTGAAAAACTCCGCTTACCCTTGGAAGTGATCGACGTGGAACCCGTGCTGGAACCGTTCGCCTTGATCCTCCACCTTTTGCAGACGGCCAAAGCCGACCCGCGCGATCTCGTCAGCCGCCTGTCCAAATCCTTTGCCGCGCCGATTCACATTCATGACCTAACCCAGCCGATGCCTGAATTCAACCAAGAGGATGACTGTGGTTCATGTCATTCTGAATCGGGGGGGTGCTCGACTGATGGGTGCGGCAGCGGCTGCGCGTCGGGGTGCGCTTCCGGCTGTGGCACGCAGGGTTCGGATGATTTTGAGCGTGATTGGCAGGCCTATTTTGCCGCGCTTCGGACGAAAATGGAAAATCGAAAGATCAGCTTGCCCATGTGATGTCCGTAGCCGTGTTTGAAATCGCGCCATTCGAGCAGCTGGACCATTCAATGGCAGGCCATCTTTGGCTCATCATGCGACATCGGAGAGAGAGATGATTGTGCATTTGGTGCCGTTGGGCGGCGGTCAGAGCATTGAGTTAACGAAACCGATCAACCTGGTCGGCCGCAAGGAAGGCTGCGACATTCGCTTGGGGCATAAAAGCGTCTCCAAGCAGCATTGCATCCTGGTGCAGTCGGAAGGGATGCTGATGGTGCGCGATTTGGGCAGCACGAATGGCACCCGAGTGAATGGCAAACGGATTCGTCGGGCGGCCTTGGTGGAAAACGATCAGTTCAACGTCGCAGCCATGTCGTTTCGGGTCAAGTTTGGCCAAACCCCCGCGCCCGCTCCGGTACAGATGAATGACGTCACCCAGCAAATCGATGCTTCAGAAGTCGATTTACTCATTCGGAAAACCAAACCCCACGACAGCATGGATCAACCTGGGGATGTATCTCCCGCCGTCAAAGTCAATGCCTTGCCCGACGAATTCACGGTCGTCCATTCAGCCGATGGCCCGGTTGAAGCTGGATGAGTCGTTAACTCGTCGGGCGGGATTAATCTTCCGCTTCATAATCGCGCTGAAAGACTTCCTGGATCAACCCCGTCTCCTTGTGCTCATGACGATCCATCGCTTGGAACCAATGGTGCAGTGCAGCATGCGTCTGTGCGATGGTCGCCCGATTCTGCTCCAGGGATTCGATCATGCCCAATAGCGCTTGATCCAGATCTTGATGCTCAGCCGCCAATTCGTGGATGATCCGCTCTCGATTCGGCTCCAGACGTTGCACGTCCGCCATGTAGCCATCCTCTTCCTCGAAATGGAAATGCTGTCGTAAATCCTTATGGAGATGCCGCAGCTTCTTCAGCCATTCCCCTCGATCCTCGACCGCACCCGCCTCGGACATCTTTTTAAGTTCATCCAAGTCCTTGTTCAGCCGGGCATGGGCTTCCGCCAGGGCGGTGATTTTCGGTGAAGCCATGGAGCACCTCTTGAGCATGATGGGAGGATAAGTTGCCATTCTTGGATTGCTGGGGCCGTTACTCCGTCTTCTTGAAAAGATCAAGAAAGCGGTCTTCATATTCCTTGAAGACGCCATGCTTGTCCAGTTCCTGTTTCAATTCAAAGGCTTTGGCGCGATCCTTGGCCGCCTGTTCGAACAGCGTTTCGATGCGCTGGCGAGCCGCGGGGGAGATCTTTTCCTCTTCGATCGGTTCCTGCAGGTAAGACTCCTCTTCCATTCCCGGCGGCCGCCCCATCGATTCCTCCATCTTCGACAGCAATTCAGAGAGTTGCTGGTTCATATGCTCGGCTTGCTCCTTTAATTCCGTGAAATCCAAGTCGATGCTGACGATCGCCGCGAAGACTTCCAAAATCGCCATCGACGCCTTGGGAAACGGAAGCTGGCTGAAGACGTGGGGCAATTCTCCCAGCAAGCAAAGTCCATGCAGCCCCTGCTCCTCCGCCACACCAAGCAGCACGCCGTTTAATCCGCCGATGTGGCCATCCTCGAGGATTTCCAACTCCAATTGGCGGACTTCGTTCAAATCCTCGGCATGGGTCGCCGCCGCGAACACCCGCGACCGCTGCTCGGGCCGCATCTGCGTGGCCATGGCGGCAAAGGTCACGATCCGCTCCACGTTCAATTCCTTGGCGTAGTCGATCAATTTGCGGCAGAACATGTACTTGCCAAGCGGGGGTTGAGCCTCCCCGACAAAAAGCACAAGGTCGTGCTTCTCTTGCGGATCCTTCCAAAGGAAAAAGCGATTGCGCGGCCGTCGGCCCGTTTGAATGACGCCGCTTTTGACTTCCACGTGATCGACGTCGAAGAGTTCTCCGGTTTCGAACTCCGCGATCAAGTTCATGTCCAACTTGGAGAGCAGGTAATAACCCGCGCTGATGGCGACGTGCCCCATGCCAGGCCATACCGCGATGAGCCAGGGATGATGGAGATTCAAATTCTCGGCCATGATGATTCCTTGGGCGAAGGGAAAGCGACAGCCTCAACGGCCAATCCCAGGAAAACGCCGACCACAAGGCCCATTGGCCAGGGATCGACTATTCCTCATTGTAGACAGCAAAGCCCATGCCGGGAAAAAGAACCGCCCCCACAAATGGCAAATTTCACCCCACAGGTAAATGGCATGCATTCCCCTTACCTTTTGGCGAAGATCATGACTTCAGGTCAAAAAGCAACTGCGATGAATATGGCGGAAATGAAAAAGAAGCCGCCCTGCAATTAAGCATGACGGCTCAGGGCGCCCCGTGGGGCGTGGCCTGCGAATGTTTCGTCTTGTTGCGAAAAGACTCAAATCGCGGGCCAGAATCGATTACACTTGATTTAATTGTGGGGTATTTTAGGTTTCAAGTCAAGAGAATTCACGGGAACGTAACAATGCCAGCAACAACGACAATTGGACTCGACCTTGGTTCGAACTCTATTGGTTGGGCACTTATTGAGACTGGTCCCGGCGAAACTGGGCGAATCATCGCCACAGGCGTACGGGTGTTTCCAGAAGGCGTTGATCGGGACACTAAAGGAACCGAAGTCTCGAAGAACGAGGCACGGCGAATCGCACGCGGGATGCGCCGGCAGATTGCCAGACGAGCGCGCCGCAAGCGGTATCTTCGCCGGGCCTTGGTCCAGGCTGGATTGCTGCCGAACGTGGCCCTCCTCGAACGTAATGATCCAACACGCGTTCAATGGGAAAGGGAGCAATTCAAAGCTGCCACGCCCTACGAACTTCGCACGCGCGGACTGCGGGAACGATTGGAACCGCACGAGATCGGACGCGTATTTCTACACCTCAATCAGCGGCGCGGATTCTTATCGAATCGCAAAGGTGACAGAGCCAAGAAGAAGGAAACCTCAGACCTTCTGCATGAGATCAGCCAGCTTGCGGCAGAATTGGGCAACCAAACCTTGGGAGCTCATCTACAGTCCATACTGAGCCGAAATCCTCTGGACCGTGTTCGCGGTAAACATACCCGGCGTGATATGCTGGTCAACGAATTCGATGCGATTTGGGCCGCACAAGCCTCCCACCATCCCAAACTACTAACGGATAAACTCAAATACGGCTCACACGGCCGCATGAACTACCCAGCCGAACCCAGTGGAATCGGTAAAGGCAGTCTGTTGGAACGGTTCGGCATCTACGGTATTGTCTTCTTTCAAAGGCCAATGTACTGGCCCAAGAGTGTCGTTGGCCAATGCGAGTTGGAACCAAAGCTCAAGCGTTGTCCACGCGCTGACCGGCGCGCACAACGGTTTCGCCTGCTTCATGAAGTCAACAATCTCCGTATCCTTGACGCCAACCAGGCGGATGAACGTCCATTGTCCTCTGACGAACGCGAAAAGCTACTCAAAGTGCTCGCCAGAAAGAAGGAGCTAAAGTTCACCGAGATCAAGAAGCAACTCGGTTTGTTTGAAGGTGCGCGGTTCAACTTGGAGCGCGGCGAACGCGACAAACTTTTGGGAATGCCTACCGACGCAACGTTGGCGAGCAAAAAGCTCTTTGACAAAGGGTGGCATGAGCGACCGGAAGAGGAGAAGAACGAAATTGTCCTCTCCCTGTTGAATGATGAAGAACAAACCATTCTTGAAAAAGCCACGTCCGAGTGGGGCGTTAATCCTGAAACGGCCGAAGAACTAGTTGGGGTGGATCTAGTCGATGGCTATGCCAGCTACAGTGTGACCGCAATTGAGAAACTGCTACCTCATCTGGAGATCGGCCTACCATTGATGACACGGGACGGCACGCCCTGCGCTATGTCGAAAGCTGGTTATCTTCGTCCGGATCAACGAGTCGTAAATCAACGTAATGATCTGCCGGCGCCTCCACATGTAACCAACCCGCTTGTGCGCCAAGCCCTGTTCGAAGTTCGCAAGTTGATCAATGCCATCATTCGCGAATATGGAATGCCAAACTCCATTCATATTGAGCTTGCCCGTGAGGTAAAGGGAACGGCAAAAGACCGAGACAAACGAACGAAGGAAATGGCGGAACGCCGTCGAGAGCGTGAGAACGCAGCAAAGAACTTACGCGAAAAGGGCTTTGCAGTTACGCACGACGCGATTGACCGATACTTGCTATGGGAGGAACAGAAGTTTGAGTGTGTCTACTCCGGAAAACCCATCAGCATCAACCAGCTTCTCGGCGGTGAAATACACGTTGATCACGTCCTGCCTTACTCACGCAGCCTCGACAACTCCCTTATGAATCGAGTGGTTTGCTTCCGCGACGAAAATGACATGAAGGGCGACAAGACTCCACATGAATGGCTGGCTAAAACACAACCCGCCAAGTTCGACGCGATCTTGCAGCGGGCCGCGAGGCTGTCCTACGGAAAGGCGCGCAAGTTCCGGGTTGCGAAGATTACCCTGGATGACTTCATCAAACGACAGCTTGTCGATACCGCCTACATCAGCAGACAAGTCGTCGATTATGTACGGTGTCTCGGCGTCGATGTCGTCTGCTCCAAGGGTCAGAACACGGCCGAGCTTCGTTATCATTGGGGACTAAATACCGTCCTACGGGATGACGGTCTAGACTTGAAGAACCGCGAAGATCACCGGCATCACGCGGTTGACGCTATCGTCATAGCCCTTACGGACCGTTCGCGCTTGCAGCAACTTTCACGCATCCGCCACCATGGAGGAACGGAGAAAACTGGCGAGGTTCTTCCTGATCCGTGGAAAAACTTTCGCGAGGCCGTCGAGAATGCGGTCAATGCGATCAACGTTTCACACAAAGTTCAACGGAAAGTTCGCGGGGCCCTGCATGAAGAGACGGCCTATGGTCCAACTCAGAAACATAGTGATCCAACAAGCGCGCCCAGACCTTGGGCTCGAACCTGGATCGAGAAGCCTTCTGTGTTCGTGTACCGCAAACCGCTTGAAGCTCTAACACTCAGCATGGTGGATGAAATACGCGATGATGCAATTCGCAGAATTGTGCAACAACGCCTTGAACAATTCGGTGTCAGTGCTGGAGGCAAGAAGGGCATTCCCAAGGAAGTTTGGAAAGAACCCTTACGGATGCCTTCTGGCGTCGTGATCAAGAAAGTCCGCTTGCTCAAGGACGACAGGACTATTCAACCGGTACGCAACAACGCGGTGTTCGTCAAGCCTGGCAGTCTCCATCACTTATGCATCTTTGAATTCAAGAACGAACGGGGAAAGCCGGTGCGTGAAGCCGTGTTCGTTTCGATGTTAGAAGCGGTTGAACGACTTAAACGAAGGGACCCCTTGATTAGCAAGATACATCCAAAGCGACCTGATGCGCAATTCGTCATGTCATTAAGTCGAGGCGAAACGGTACTTGCCAGTTTTGACGGCAAGCATGAGAAACTCGTTCGGTTTATCACTGCAGCATCCACGACTCAGCAGATGCTGTTTGCAGTACACACGGATGCACGTATGAGTGCTGAACTGCGCAAGTTTTCCGCAATGCCCAAGACTCTTCATGGCCGGAAGGTGCTCGTGGATGTACTTGGGCGTCTGCGCTGGGCCAACGACTAATCCGCTTGTCCCACGTTCGTGAGCTGTGCTTTAACTGAAGGAACTCGCTCCGCCTGGCCACCCCCACGCGGTCAAGGTCCACGTCAGCCCGCTGGATGTCGTCAAGATACTTCAGCGGGATTAATCTCGGCCCTACAACCCTTTTTCTCGATCCAAACTGAATCAGAATGCTATCGGAATGAATCCAAGGATACGGGTAATCCTTGCAATGGAATGGGCTCCGTGGTCCTCTGTTTCCTAGGAAAGCATCCCACGCCATGACGGCGGCTTGATTTTCCCTCGATTTGGGCAAGCCGTCCATGATCAAGCGCACAATTGAAATCTCCAACGAACCCTTTCATCTGGCCGTTCAACTCGACCAATTAAAACTGCACCGTTTCGATGGTTCACGAGACGTCGCCGCCAGCATTCCTTGCGAAGACATTGGCCTCGTGATCGTTGATCATGCCAGTGTGTCTTATTCCCACGCCGCCCTGGCTCGACTGATCGAATTCGGCGCGGCCATCGTCATTTGCGATCGTCGGCATCTGCCCTCCGGACTGTTGCTCCCCATGGCCGAGCACACGGAAGTCGTGTGGCGACTGCATGAGCAAATACATGCCTCCAAGCCGACCCTGAAGCAAATTTGGCGGCAATTGGTGCAAGCTAAAATCCGCGGCCAGGCAGCCAATGTGGATGACCCCGTGGTTCAAAGGCGATTGCTGACCATGGTGCGGACAATCCGATCAGGCGACCCGGATAATTTCGAAGCGCAAGCAGCCAAATGGTATTGGCCTGCTTGGCTGCCGGATTTTCAACGCATTCCGGAGAATGGGGGATGGCTTGAACCTGCGCCATTTCGACGGGACACAGATGGCAAGGACTCCGTGAACAGCCAGCTCAATTATGGCTATGCAATTTTACGAGCGGCCGTCGCCCGGGCCTTGGTGTCGGCGGGATTGCACCCAGCACTGGGAATCAAGCATGCCAATCGTGCCAACGCCTATTGCCTGGCGGATGACTTTATCGAACCGTTTCGCCCCTTGGTGGACCGCGCCGTGCGTGATTTGTTCCGATCCGGCCACATGGAATTGAATCGCTATTCGAAAACGACCTTGCTCAGTCTACTGACCACAACCGTCAACATGGAAGGCAACACGGGGCCGCTTATGGTGGCGTTTCATCGATTGGCTGCTTCCTATGTCCGCTGTTTGCAAGGCGAATCCAAGACGCTCTTAATTCCTGATTGGACGGAACCAGCCATGGCAGAAGCAGCGACAGGAGATGGTTCATGTACATAAGCGGGTATCGATTTATGTGGTTGGCCGTGATGTTTGATTTGCCTGTGGACACGAAAAAAGCACGGCGTGCTTACGCGCAATTTCGGAATGGCTTGATCAAGGATGGATTTACACGCATGCAATATTCCGTATACATTCGCCATTGTGCGAGTCAGGAGAATGCCGATGTTCACATTCAAAGAGTGCAGCACATGGTCCCGGACGATGGCGAGGTCCGGATCATTACGTTCACGGACAAGCAATTCGAGCGGATGCGCGTTTTTTGGGGAAAACGGCGCAAACCGCCCGAACGCATGCCGCTTCAGCTCGAATTATTCTGATTCACAAGCTCGCAACTTCTGTGATCAGAATAACTTGCGGGCGAGACAGTGTAATCGATCCTGGCCCGCGAGCAATCCGCAACTCAGTCTCAGTTTCTCTTATTTCGCCAGTAGTGTAATCGATCCTGGCCCGCGAGCAATCCGCAACCAACAAGCATATTGGCAATGCGGAAAAGATAGTGTAATCGATCCTGGCCCGCGAGCAATCCGCAACCGGCCGGCCGATGGCTGGCGGCCGGCCGAAGTGTAATCGATCCTGGCCCGCGAGCAATCCGCAACGCTCTAATAATTTGTCGTTGCTTCCTCTGGAAAAAAAGGGAACAGGCTAGCATTTTTCTCATTAATAATTAAATACTTTTCATTGTGTCAACAACTCTCAGGCCAAGGATGTTAATCAGGAGAGCTGTTGTGCCGTCGTCAACGCAGAAAAGGCTGAACAATGTCCCAGAGGCCCAAGGCTTGTAGTTCATCCTCGATCCGCTCAGGGGAGGCATCGCGAAGGGTTTTGATGACCTCTTCGACAAGCAGTTGAGCGAAGAGCCGCCGCGCCCTGCTGACCTGCTTGCGAAAGGAATCCGCGCGGACGCGCCGGTGGATTTGCTCGGAAAGCCGGTCGGCCAAGCGATGCGAAGGCTCGTTGGGATGCTTCATGACCAACCGCAAGGCTCGGTAGTAAAGAGCTTGATCCTGTTCGCGTTGCGAATGTTTCAAGGCCAGCCAAGCGCGATCGAGGAGGCAGCGCCGCCATTCCGCGAGCCAAGTTGCATCGGCTTCCTCCTCGACCAGGCTAGGGACCGTTGGTTCATAATCACTTGCTTCCATCGTGGCTCGAAGGCGCTTTTGCTTGCGCAGCCGTGACAGTGCAGCATTGCGAACGGACGTTTTGAGATAATCCCGAAAGCGACCATATTGTGGGTCCGCATTGGAAAACCCATTCTTCACGACGCAGAGAATGAAGTCGTGACAAGCTTCTTCCACTTGATCCTCATCTCGCAAGATCGCTCCTAAATACCGCTGGATCGCTGGAGCATAACGCATCACAAAGTGCATGGGGTCATGGATGCGCGACCAATGTGTGGTGATCAGTTCCAGTCGATCGTGAATGGGAAAACCACGTGAATCCATGAGTTGGTTCATGGGCATCTCCGCTTTTGGGAAGTCTGGCTGGCTGACCAAGCTAGGCAAGCATAATTCACATAATATCGTGAATTTTCATGCCATACCATGACGATTCGTAGAGATTCCGTTAATTCCGGTGAGCCGGCAAGAGTGCAGCGGCCTGGGCGATCAACTTCACCATTTCTTCTTTTGCTGTGGAAAGCAAATCAGTATTTAATCAAGTAGTACTTCCAATCGAAGTGGACTCGTGGAGAAACACCGAATGTCACTTTGGCGCGCGGGTTGGGCTTTGGGTTTATGCCTGGGACTTTGCATGGTCTCCATGGCTCTGAACATGCCGATGGATGATCTCAAGGGCGAGATCAAGTGCGATGGTTCGAGCACAGTCTATTTGATCACCGAAGCGATGGTGGTAAACTTCCGCAAGGAACACCCCAAGGTGAACATCTCCGTGGGCATCTCCGGAACCGGCGGCGGCTTCAAGAAATTCTCAGCTGGCGAGACGGACATCAGCAATGCATCACGAGTCATCAAGCCCCCCGAAATCGAGCAATGCAAGAAAAACGGCATCGAGTATCTTGAACTCCAAGTCGCCTGGGATGGCCTGACCGTCGTGATTCATCCGGACAATACCTGGGCGGAGACGATGTCCGTGGAACAACTCAAAAAAATCTGGCATCCGGAATCAGCAGTCAAAAAATGGAGCGACGTGGACCCCAGTTGGCCCAATCAGCCGATCAAGCTCTACGGCGCGGGGCCGGACTCCGGAACGTTCGACTTCTTCACGGAAGCCATCAATGGCAAGGAAAAGTTGTGCCGCACGGATTTCCAGGCGTCGGAAGACGACAACGTGATCGTCAAAGGCGTCAGCGGCAATAAGTACGCCTTGGGGTTCTTCGGCATCGCTTATTTTGAGGATAACAAGGACAAGCTCAAGTCCGTCAAAATCATCAATCAGAAGGGTGATGATCCCATAGCACCCACCTTGGAGACGGTCATGAGTCGAACTTACAAACCTTTATCCAGACCGCTCTTCATTTACGTGAAAAAGACCTCCTTGAAACGTCCTGAGATCCAAGCGTTCCTGCGCTTTTACCTTAACCGATCGGACTTGGTGAAAAATTCCAAGTATATCCCCATGAATGCCCGTCTGCAAAACCGGGTCCAAGGGATGTTGGAAGAAGCCATTCGTGAAGCGAATGCCCATTAGTCGCCTTATGCAAGCGGCCCGATCTTGGCGATCAAGCCCCGTCGGGCCCTTGCATTTCATGGACGTTTCGTCGATGATGGCCAACACAGGTTAGAATTTCTCTCTCGTAGAAACGCTCTGCGAAATGTCACTATGTCCCAACCGTCCAAATCCGCTCGTTCGCCGACCCATTACCTGAGGCACTGGTGGAAGCGCTGTGTGGAATCAGTGATCGAGTGGTATCTCTTCACATGCGGCGGCTTATCGATCGGCATTACCATTCTGATTGCCGTGATCGTGATCAATGGAACCATTCAGTTTTTTAGCGATCCCGACGTCAGCATTTGGTACTTTTTCACCGGTTCGGAATGGAGTTCCGGGTTCGAAAACGCCAAATACGGGATTTTGCCCCTGATTAGCGGCACCTTCATGGTGGCCCTGATCGCCGGCGTGATTGCCGTGCCGATCGGTTTATTGACGGCGATCTACCTCAGTGAATTCGCCTCCCCCGCAATGAGGAGTTGGATCAAACCCATTCTCGAACTGCTGGCGGGTATTCCCACCGTCGTGTATGGATACTTTGCCTTGACCTTTGTGACGCCCCTATTAGCGTCGTTGGGACCGGTCAATTGGATCGGACAACCGCAAAATCAACTCTCCGGCGGCATCGTGGTTGGCATCATGATTCTCCCAATCGTGGCCTCGCTGAGCGAGGATGCGCTGCGCGCGGTGCCGCGTTCCTTGAGGGAAGGATCGATGGCCTTAGGCGCCAATCAATTCGAGACGACGGTCAAGGTTGTGGTGCCAGCCGCGTTATCCGGGATCATTGCCTCGTTTATCCTGGCCATCTCAAGGGCCATCGGCGAAACCATGGCGGTAAGTCTCGCTTGCGGCGACCGAGCTAAACTTAGTCTTGACCCGCGGGAAGGGATTGCGACGATGACCAGTTTCATCGTCCGTGCCGCTCAGGGAGACGTGCAACATGGTTCGACCTATTTCAGCAGTCTCTTTGCCGTGGCTGGAATGTTGTTCGTCATCACGCTTTTAATGAACGTGGTGGCACAGTGGATTCTCAACCGTTTTCGACAGATGTATCAATGAGCACTTCCAAGCCGCGCGGATCTGATCCAAACCTGAGGCCATTGTCCTTGGCCTCGACTCCGCCCATGACCTGGTCGGAGTGGCTGCGAGCCTCGGGAAAGCGCATGGTGCGCGGCTGCCTGTTGGGCTTTGCGGTTTTTGCAGGCATCTATGCTTTGACTCACGTCGGGCAAGATGCCGTGTGGCATTGGCAAGACTTCATTGGTCAAGGCGTCACGGGCGGAGCCATTTTCGGACTACTGAGCATCTTGCTCTACTCACTGCGCAAGTCACGCCATCAGATGGACCGCTTGTTCCGCCATTTCGCTCTCGGCGCGACCTGTTTGAGCTTGATTTTCCTTGCCTTTTTCTTCTTTGGCTTGACGCGCGACACCATTCGCTGGTTTCAAGTTACCCCAACGGCCATTCAAGAAGCTTACGACAAGGAAAAACAAGAAATTGACGAGCTGCTTGTCACCCGTAAGCGAGAACTGGAACGTGAGCGCGACCTCGAAATCGCCTCGGCCGACAGCGAAGAGGAGAAAAAGGAAATTCGCGAGGAATACGATCAGGATTTAATTCCGAAACGCATGAAGGAAGCCATCCAAATCGCGGCCACGCGACAGGCACAATTGGAAAAAGGACAGCGGCAAGACACCAGTCCATGGGGCTTGCTCAAACACTTTCTCACGCACGGCCCCAGCGATAACAGTCGTCCCCAAGATGCGGGAATCTTGCCTGCGATTTTGGGAAGTTTTTTGATCGGCATCATTACCATCCTCGTGGCGCTGCCCTTGGGAGTAGGAGCCGCGATCTATTTGGAAGAATACCGGCACAAGGGATGGTTGAACCGTATCATCCAGGTGAACATCACCAACTTGGCCGCCGTGCCATCGGTCTTTTATGGCATCCTCGGCGCCTATCTGTTTGTTGAACTGACGTTTAAGCAACTGCAAGGAGAAATGTGGACTCCAGGTCCGCTCATTTGGTTTTTTGGGGATGATCGAGCCAAAGCGTTTATGCATTTTGTTTTTGGGGAGCGCATCGCTGCGCGGAATTTGCTCGGCGGCGGGTTGTCGCTAGGTCTTCTCACTTTGCCCATGGTGATCGTGTCTTCACAAGAGGCGATCCGTGCCGTGCCCGTTTCCTTGCGGCATGGCGCTTTGGCCTTGGGGGCGACGAAATGGCAATCCATCTGGCACATCGTCCTGCCCCAGGCCCGCGGCGGTATTCTGACGGGCGTGATCCTGGCTCTTTCGCGCGCCCTGGGAGAAGCCGCGCCGCTGGTCATGTTCGGCGCGCTCACTCTGGTCACTTACAATCCCGGCTTGCTGACGCCGTTTACCGTCATGCCGCTGCAAATCTTCAATTGGGCGGAACGCTCCGACAAGCTGTTCCTGTACAACGCCGGCGTGGCGAGCATGATTTTGATGATGCTCCTGTTGTCGCTCAATGGCGTGGCCATCTATCTGCGACAAAAAGCACGCAAATCCATGGTCGGCCATTAATCGTTCCGCCCTCTCGGGAGTGGTCATCAGCCAAAGGGATGCTTCGGCCGCACCGCGGGGTCAAAGGTCGATTCTTTATTGCGAGAATGCTCAAACACTGCGAATGGTGCTCACCGAACTCAATTCTGGACCATGGAGAGGTTCCTTGAATTTGAGTCCAACAAAATATTCACCCTCCACTTGAGCGGGATCGCAACGCACGACCTCGGCAATTCGAAGCACGGGAGAGCGGCTCTCCGGTCCGATCAGGCGTATCTCCGTGATGCGGCCTGGCGCCACGTTTTGCGAGACGCGCACTAAAGCCCCGCGCTCGGACACATTGATCAGTTCAAGGGCGATATTAGGCGTCGTCCCTGACATGCCGCATCGAAGCTCGGCCTTGCCCCGGGCTTTGAGTCGAATGCTTGTCCTTTTTTTTCGTCCAGCAAGGTCGTGCTCAGGTGGTGTGGCTTCACGCATGTGACACCGTGACTTGTTCTATACCATTGAACGTCAAATCCTAAGAGGAAATTGAAGCTTAACGCATCATGACCAATAGCGCCTACGTCAATAAGTCATTCATCTTGTTTATCGCTTCTCAGGTCATTCTAAACCATGAAGCATGTTGCACGCTAGTGCGATCCCCCCAAGGCTCCGGTTGTCGCAGCGTCGATCCCTCGGTAAAATGCTATTGTCATCCTCTCGCATCAAAAAGGATACTCAATCTCGCATGTGGCCGAAGCTGGAAGAATCTCTCAAACGTTACCAAGAACTCGAACGACAAATGATGGATCCCGCCGTGATCGGCGATGGGCCACAATATACAAAAGTCGTCAAGGAACATGGCGCCTTAACCAAAAGCGTGAAGCCCTATGTGGATTACAAGCACATTGCGCAAGAAATCGAGGGCATGAAAGCCGCGATCGGCAAGGAAGCCGATGAAGAAATGCGGCAATACATCGAGGAAGAACTGAAGGTCCTTGAAAGCAAGCAACAGGCCCTGAAGTCCAAAATTGAAGACATGCTGCTGGTCGATCCCGCTGAGGATTATGACAGCATCATCATGGAAATCCGCGCCGGCACCGGGGGCGACGAGGCGGCTTTGTTCGCCGGAGATTTGTTTAACATGTATCGCAAATACGCCGAGGATCAGGGGTGGAAAATCGAGATTCTCGACTTCAATGGAACCGACCTGGGCGGCTTCAAGGAAATTAGCTTCAGCGTGACGGGCGATGGCGTCTATCGGCATTTCCGCTACGAAAGCGGCGGGCATCGCGTCCAGCGCGTGCCCAAGACCGAAACCCAAGGGCGCATCCACACCTCGGCCGCCACCGTGGCTGTCTTGCCAGAACCCTCGGAAATTCAAATCGAGATCAAACCCGAGGACGTTCGCATCGACACCTTCACGTCGGGCGGCCCGGGCGGCCAGCATCAGAATAAAACGCAATCGGGAGTCAGGCTCACACACCTCCCCACGGGCACCGTGGCCGAGAGTCGATCCGAACGCAGCCAGCATAAAAACAAGGACATTTGTTGGCGCATGCTGCGAACGCGCATCTATGAAGCCTTAGCCGAGAAAGAGCGCGCCAAGCGCGCCGCCGAACGGCGCAATCTGATTGGTTCGGGCGATCGCTCCGAACGCATCCGCACCTATAACTTCCCGCAAAACCGCGTGACGGATCACCGCATCAACCTGAACCTTTACCAATTAGACAGCATCCTGGCGGGCAATATGAACGAATTGCTGCGCGCCTTGATGGAGTATGATAAAAAACAGCAATTGGAACAACTCACCAGCGGGCAAGGCAAGGTAGCCTGAGCATGACCGAACAGCCATGGACGCTTGGCCGACTCCTCGACTGGACGACTGAATTCTTCACGGCCAAGGGCGTTGAATATCCGCGGTTGGATGCTGAAGTCCTCCTCGCGCATGCCGTTGGCTGCCCGCGCATCAAACTCTATACGGCATTCGACGAAACCGCCTCGGAGCAAGTTCGGCAGCAATTTCGCTCCCTCGTGCAGCAAAGAGTTGACGGCTGCCCTGTCGCCTACCTCGTGGGGCACAAGGAATTCTTCTCCATCCCCATGATCGTTAATCGATCCGTCCTGATCCCTCGCCCCGACACGGAAATCCTTGTCATGGAAGCCCTTCGGCTGCTCAAGACAATGAATCAGCCCACCCTGCTGGAAGTGGGAACAGGTTCCGGCGCGATTGCCGTGGCCTTGGCCAAGAACCATGCCGCCGTCAGCATAACCGCTTTGGATTGCAGTGTGGATGCCTTGGCAGTAGCCAAACGCAACGCAAAAAAACAGGGCCTCGAGGATAGAATTCAGTTTATCGAGAGCGAACTATTTCAAAAAATTCCACCCGGTGCGACCTTTGATCTCATCGTCAGTAATCCGCCGTATATTCCCACCGAGGCTTTGCCACATTTGCCAGTAGGGGTGAAGGATTTCGAACCACGCGTGGCCCTCGATGGCGGACCAGGCGGTTTCCAGGTCATTGCCAGCTTGATCGATCAAGCCAGGGGATACTTGAAGAAAGGCGGCTACTTGCTGGTTGAAATCGGTGTCGCCCAGGAACAACCTGTCCGCGAAATGATCGGTCAATATCCCGAACTCTCATCCCCCTGTGTCATTCAAGATTATTCAGGACATCCCCGCGTTCTGAAGACCCAAAAAAATTGATTCGCCCTATCGGAATTCCCTTTCGGGTTGGACTTGCCTTAACGTGAACCCATGAATAATAGTAATAGTCTACTTTAAAAGGGGATGTAGCTCAGCTGGGAGAGCGCTTGAATGGCATTCAAGAGGTCAGGGGTTCAAATCCCCTCATCTCCACTTTTATTTCACTCCGCCTTCGCTGCGGCGTTTTATTTCACATAGAGATTTCACCCAACTCATTTTGAGCAACCTGCCTGCGCCAGCGTTATGTTGCATTCTCGACCGTTGTCTTCAATATCCATCAATCGAAGCCAATTTCACTCTGCTTAAAGTAGTTAGCCAATCTGGTTGAATTCACTATTTCCTTAAGGTTTTATCGGCGTCACTCAGTAAATTAACTTCATCATCCTTCTCTTCGTTGTGCCTCGCGTCATCTTTCATCCGCTGTTCTCCCAACCATCATCAACAAGGTGTTCGTAATGAATTGATGACAGGAATTGCTGTTGATTGAGTTGGCCGCTGCGCCATGCGGTCATCCAATGGATTTGGCCAGGTCCATTTTTCTTCTTCAGGGAGCCTCATTCATGTGGACCCATGATGCCTTGCATAACATGATTATTGACAAGCTCCGCGATTATAAGCTCATCATCGTGGCCAATCGCGAACCCTACATTCATCGTTACAACGAAGATGTGATTGAATGCATCAAACCCGCCAGCGGCATGGCGACGGCCTTGGATCCGATTGTGCGCGCTTGCGGGGGCGTGTGGGTCGGCCATGGCAGCGGCAACGCGGATCGAGCCACGGTCGATGAGCGGGATCACGTGGAGGTCCCTCCTGAAAACCCTTGTTACACGCTGCGCCGCGTGTGGCTGACCAAGGAACAAGAAGAGTTTTACTATTACGGCCTCTCCAATGAAGGGCTTTGGCCCCTGTGTCATTGCGTGTTCACGCGACCCAGCTTTAACCCGCGTCATTGGGAAGTTTACCGCGAGGTAAATCAATTATTCGCCAACGCGGTGCTGGAGGAAGCAGACAATAAGCCCGCTTTCGTGTTCATTCAAGATTATCACTTCGGCCTTTTGCCGCGGATGCTAAAGAACGCCAATCAGAGTTTGGTGATCGCTCATTTTTGGCACATCCCTTGGCCCAATCGCGAGACGTTTCGAGTTTTTCCCTGGAAGGAAGAATTGCTCGATGGCCTGCTGGGCAATGATCTGCTCGGCTTTCACATTCGCTATCATTGCCAAAACTTTCTGGACACCATTGATCGAACGATTGAAGCTCGCGTCGATCAAGAACGTTCGGAAGTGGTGCGGGAGGGGAAAACAACGGTGATCCGCCCCTTTCCGATCAGCATTGATTACGAAGCGCATCAGCAACTGACGCAATCTCCCGCCGTTGATGCGGAGATGAAACGACTGCGCAGAAAACTGGGGTTGGGATCCAAATTGTTGGGCGTCGGCATAGAGAGGCTGGATTACACCAAAGGCATCCCTGAACGACTGCAAGCCATCGATCACTTCCTGGAGAAGCATCCGGACTTTCAAGAGCGGCTGCTCTTCGTGCAGATCGCCGTGCCCAGCCGAAGCCATATTCCGCAGTACCAGGCCGTCGAGGAAGAAATCGATCGTCTCGTGGAGGACATCAATTGGCGTTGGAGTTCGAAATCAGGATGGCGGCCCATCATCCTGTTGAAGGAACACTTTGATTTAACCTCCATGATCGCTCTGCATCGCCTGGCACATTTTTGCATAGTCAGTTCATTGCATGACGGCATGAACTTGGTCGCCAAGGAGTTTGTGGCCAGTCGCACCGATGAGGACGGCGTCCTCATCCTCAGCCATTTCACAGGCTCTGCTCGAGAGTTAGTGGATGCCTTATTGGTCAACCCCTATGCCATAAATGAATTGGCCGACGCGATTCATCTCGCCTTGACGATGCCCGAGGCGGACCGCCGCAAACGCATGCAGAAAATGCGCGCCGCGGTCGAAAGCAACAACGTCTACCGTTGGGCTGGAAAAATCATTTCGGCTTTGTTACGGTTTGAATTTCCCGACAATCCATAATCATCCAAGGGAAAGGAACCCGTGCCGGCACTGCTTTGGGATCATCTCCCTCAAGTTCAAGAATCGCTCCAGAAGCATCAGCCATGGCTGATCTTCACGGATTTTGACGGCACCTTGTCACCCATCGTGGACCAACCCAGCCAGGCCGTGCTGGCTCCCGAGATGCGCCAAGCTTTGCTCGTTTTGGTCCAACGGCCGCATATCCGTTTCGCCGTCGTGAGCGGCAGGTCGCTGGAAGACATTCGACAGCGCGTCGACCTCCCGGGCATCATCCACGTGGGCAACCATGGTTTGGAAATCGCAGGTCCAGGCTGGCATTTTTCGCCGATTCATCCCTCCGAGACTCGGGAACGCATTCTTTCCCTGGCCAAGGAACTCGAAGCCGTTTTCCTCGACTTGCCAGGTGTTTTGATCGAGAATAAGTCCCTGACCGTCAGCCTCCACTATCGCTGTTTGGCCGAGGGGTTTGCGTCGCAATTCAACGCTAGGCTCAAGACCTTCACAGAGCAACTGCCGGCGGCTTTTGCGATGCTGCATGGTCATTGTGTCGTTGATTTTCGCCCCCATGTGCAATGGCACAAAGGCGATGCATGCTTGTGGATCAAAAACCGCCTTGGCCTGGCGGACGCCGCCATGATCTACATTGGTGATGACCGCACCGATGAAGACGCCTTCGCAGCGTTGCCAAACGAGGTCACCATCGTGGTGGGATTCAACGCCAAAAGCAAAGCACGCTTTTCATTGGCTGATCCATCTGCCGTACGGACCTTTTGGAAATGGCTTGCTGATCAAGGGTGATTGCCATGCTGGATCAAGATCCACTTTGGTACAAGGATGCCATCATCTACGAACTACACGTTCGCGCCTTCCATGACAGCATCGGCGATGGCATGGGCGATTTTCGCGGCTTGACCCAAAAGTTGGACTATCTGCAAGACCTAGGCGTCACGACGATTTGGATACTGCCCTTTTATCCCTCGCCGCTCAAGGACGATGGCTACGACATCGCCCATTACACGGAAGTCCACAAACACTATGGGAATTTACGCGATTTCCGCGATTTCCTCGATGCCGCCCATCGCCGCAACCTGCGCGTGATCACCGAACTGGTCATCAATCACACTTCGAATCAACATCCCTGGTTCCAGCGGGCCCGCCGAGCTCCAGCCGGCAGCCCGGAGCGCGATTTTTATGTCTGGAGCGACACGCCGGAGAAATACAAGGAAGCTCGGATCATCTTCAAGGATTTCGAGACTTCCAATTGGAGTTGGGACCCGGTGGCTCGAGCCTATTACTGGCATCGCTTCTACTCCCATCAACCCGATCTGAATTATGATAACCCAGCGGTCTGGGACGCTATCTTTCCCGTCGTCGATTTTTGGCTCGGCATGGGGGTCGATGGCATGAGATTGGATGCCGTTCCCTACCTTTTTGAAAGGGATGGAACGATCTGTGAGAATCTTCCGGAAACCCATGCCTTCCTCAAAGCCTTGCGCAAGCACGTGGACGCCAAATTTTCTCAGCGCATGCTGCTGGCCGAAGCCAATCAATGGCCGGAAGATGCCGTGGCTTACCTTGGATCCGGCGATGAATGCCACATGGCCTTTCACTTCCCCGTGATGCCGCGCATGTTCATGGCCATTCACATGGAAGACCGCTATCCGATCCTGGATATCATGAGCCAGACGCCTGCGATCCCCGAATCGTGCCAATGGTGTCTGTTCATTCGCAATCATGATGAATTAACGCTGGAAATGGTGACGGATGAAGAGCGGGATTACATGTACCGGGTTTATGCCAGCAACGTCCAAGCCCGGATCAATCTTGGCATCCGCCGCCGACTGGCGCCGCTGCTAGGCAATAATCGCCGACGCATCGAGTTGATTAACGGCCTGCTCTTTTCCCTGCCGGGCACGCCCGTCATTTATTATGGGGATGAGATCGGCATGGGGGACAACATCTACCTCGGCGACCGCAACGGCGTGCGCACCCCGATGCAATGGAGCGCGGATCGCAACGCCGGCTTTTCGCGCGCTAATCCACAGAAGCTCTTTTTGCCTGTCATCATCGATCCAGAATATCATTACGAAGCGATCAACGTCGAAGCCCAGCAGAACAATCCCAACTCGCTCCTCTGGTGGATGAAGCGGCTCATTGCGCTCCGGAAGCGGCATCAAGCTTTTGGCCGAGGCACCCTCGAATTCCTTCACCCCGCCAACCGCAAAGTCCTGGCTTTCCTGCGCATCCATCAGAATGAACATTTGCTCGTGGTGGCCAATCTATCCCGTTTTGTTCAGCACGTGGAACTTGACCTGAGCAAAATGCAAGGCATGATTCCCGTTGAATTGTTCGGCCGCAACGCCTTTCCTCCCATTGGCAAGCAACCCTATCCGATCACGCTCGGCCCGCATGCTTTTTATTGGTTTATTTTGCAAACCAAGCCTGAACCGCGTTTCTTGGACTCCATACCCAATGAACCAGGCCATCTGGCGGAAGCGTTGATCTTGGGCGATTGGAATGAACTGTTTCACCCCCCCATCAAGTCTTACCTTGAAGCCGCGCTCACCAAGCATTTGCAAAGAACTTACTGGGCTAGCGGAGATCAGCGCGGCGTGAAAGCATCTTCCTTGACGGAAGCGATTCAACTCCCCGAATTTCCCAGCCGTGTTTGCTTGTGTTTGATCGAAATCGAGTACTACGAAGGGCCGCGAGAACTTTATTTGCTCCCCATGACCGTCATCAAGGAAGATGAATTGGCACAACTCCCCCCCGATGCCGCTCACTCGGTTATTGCACGTATGCAAGGATCCAACACAGGATATCTCATCGATGCCTTGGTGGACCCTGTTTTTCGCGCGGCCCTGTTGCAAGCCCTCATGACGCGCAAGCAGTTTTCCCTGCCCTCGGGCGAATTGCTAACGACCTTTCTGGAAAGCAAACCACTCAGTGATTGGCCGATGGACAGCCCGCCCGCTTCCAGCATTGTCAAGGAAGAGCAATCCAACACCTCCATCATTTACGAACAAAGAGTCATTCTCAAAGTGATGCGAAAAATCGAGGAAGGCATTCACCCCGAAGTGGAAGTTGGCCGTTTCCTTCATGAAAAAATGGGCTTGGGTTGCGTCGCGCCGGTCCTGGGCACCTTGGAATACCGACATCGCAAAGCGGATCCGATGACCCTGGCTATCCTTCATGGATATATCCCCAACGAAGGCACATGCTGGCAATACACCCTGGATGAACTCAGCCATGCCTTTGAAAGAATTTTGTCGCTGACTCCCAGCGAACGCACCCCCCCCGATCCGCATACTTCCTTCTTCGACAGGCTCCAACAAGCACCGCCACCTCTCATTCTCCAAGTCATGGGTAGTTTTCTGGATTGGATTCGACTGCTTGGCCAAAGGACGGCGGAAATGCATCTGGCCCTGTCTCATGAACATGAAGACCCTGCCTTCATTTCCGAACCTTTCACCAAACTCTATCAACGTTCCATTTACCAATCGATGCGCAATACGCACCGGCAAACGTTTCAAAAGCTCTTCGCCAAATTGGACCAACTCGATTCCGCCGCCCGCGATTTAGCGCAATCATTGATCGACATGTCTGAGCCGATCCTGGATCGGTTTCAATGCTTGTTGCAGCAAAAGTTTTCGGGTCAGAGAATTCGTCATCATGGCGACTTTAATCTGTGCGAAGTTTTAACCACGGGCAAGGACTTTGTCATTATCGATTTCGAAGGAGATAAGAGACGTTCGCTAAGTGAACGGCGTGTCAAGCGTTCCCCCTTGCGCGACCTCGCTTCCATGATTTGTTCGTTTCATTATGCCGTCGGGTCCATCATCATGGGCAATGGCAGTCCCCGAGGTCAAGCCCCCGGGATGATTCGCACCGAGGATCTGCAATTGCTGCGTGATTGGGGGTGGACTTGGTTTAGCTGGGTTTCTGCATCCTTCTTGGACCAATATGTGGCCTCCACCCATCAAGCCGCCTTCATGCCGCAAAACCGCGAAGAGTTTCGGACTTTGATGGAACTCTTTCTCCTGGAAAAATCTCTCCAGGAACTCGGGTATGACATCGAAAACAGACCATCCTGGATCATGATCCCCATGCGTCTCATTTCGTACATCATGACCGGCCAACGATCTTGATGACGAGCATTTAGAGCTACACCTTCATCACGCGGGAAACAGAGAGTTTGCTCGGAGCGATTCATGACTCGATTTCAGACGAGTCTTCGTTAAAATACCTGATGTGCTTTAATGCGATTAAACCTGGCATTCCAATGGCGGGATTGGTTGGATAAGACTTGGAGAGAACCCTTTTAGCCTCAGATTCGATCCAACAGTGACAATCAGGTTTTTATAAAACCGGCCGACCGACGAGATTGTTCATGAATGATCTTGCAGCTCAAAAAGTTCAAACGATGATCGCGGCCAACGGGCCTGATGTCATCAATCTATCGGGCATGTGTGAAATCTTGCTCAAGCATCATTTAGGCAATGACCCCTTGAGCGTGGCCCTGCTCATGTTGGCTGTGAACAATGGCATTGCCAAGCAAATCCGTGATCTCTCTCCCGAAAAGTTCGAGAAACAGTACGAGAGCTTAATGCATCAGTTGATGTCCGGCACGGATCTGACGCCGGAGGAAGCGCATTGGATTCTGCAAACCTGGGCCAATGGCTTTCGAGCCCAACCTAAAAAACCGCCCGTGGAGCCCGTGGTGCAGCAAAAGATCGAACGCCACGTTCCCGAATATAATCCTGGCAATTGGGCCGTCGAACCACCACCCCTACATAAAAAAAACGACCAGGAGGAAAACCTGTACTTTCTCCTCCTGGGGGGCATCGGGGTGCATGTCCTCACTCTAATTTTGGTCGCGGCTCTAGGAGAATTCTTGCTCCCAAAGAATTCCAAGAAGCCTCAGATTTATGAAGGCCTGATCATTGCCTATGGCTTCTCCATGGTTCTATTCTTGTTCACGGGCATGATTGCGTTTTTGGCCGTGAATAGCATGTTCAAAAAGACCTCCCATTCAGCCCCCCTGTCTGTCCGCTTTTTCTCGACGTGGCTGTATAGTTCCGGCGCCGTTTACGTCTCCTTTTTCCTCACCTTATTCATGCCCTTATACGTCTCGATTTGGCTGGCCCTGGGCCTGATCGCTTGGACCATTCAGCACTTTGGTTTTAAAACCTTTGTCGTCTGCTTCGTTCTGTTCGCCACCCATTGGGTGGTTATTTTCCTGGCGCCTGAAGCCATTGTGGCGGCCCTGTTCTGGCTGCAAAATCCACCCATGCGCTAACTCTTGAAATAACCAAACCTCCGAGGATGAGCCCTCGGAGGTCGTTTATGGACGGAACGAAATGGCCCATCCCATTAGAGGGACGGACCGTTGCCAATGTATTTACTCAACCAGCCAAAGACTTCCTTATGCCAAAGCAGTGAATTTTGCGGCTTTAAAATCCAGTGGTTTTCATCCGGGAAATAGACCAGCCGCGCGGGCACCCCCTTCATTTTGAGGGTGTTGTAATATTCCAATCCCTGCGTCACGGGCACGCGGTAATCCTTTTCGCCATGGATGACCAATGTCGGGGTCTTGAAGTGCTGAGCAAATCGGTTTGAAGATTGTTTATCGCTGCGTGCAAAGTCCTCCCAAGGAAATCCCCCCAAGGAACGCCTTCGCCCAATGACCAGATCAGAGGCCATCTGACTGGCATAGTTATACACTCCTGCATGACAGACCATGGCCTTAAACTTGTCCGTATGCCCGTTCAGATAGGACATCATATATCCGCCATAACTGGCCCCCGCCGCCGCCATGCGTTGCTTATCGATCCAGGGTTGCTGTTCAAACCATTCTGTGGCCTTCATAATGTCAGTGAGTGGTTTGGTGCCATAATCACCCGTGATGCTGTCCGCAAAAGCCTGACCAAATCCTGATGAGCCATGAAAATTGACGATGGCCACCACCCATCCTTGAGCGGCCCATAACTGCGGATTCCATCGAAAACTCCAATCGTTGCACATGGCATTATGGGGTCCCCCATGGACCATTTGCAGCAGGGGATATTTCTTGCTCGCGTCAAATCCCGGTGGATAGAGGATGAACATTTGGACGTCCTTGTCATCCGACCCCTTGAAGGTTCTGCTCTCCACTTTGCCCAGCCGCCATTGGTCGATGATCGACCGGCTAAATGATTCAATGGGCTGTGGTTCCCCATGGCCGGGTTGATGCACCATGACCCGAGGCGGCTCATTGAAGGAACTTCGTAAATAAACCGCCAACCGAACATCCTTGGCAAAATCGATGGAGCGCTCGGAACCATTGGCGGGCGGCAGCATGATCTGTTTTGGCTCGATATGGATAAAAGCCATCTTGTGATAACCCGCATCCTCAACCTCGCAGGCTATTCGCTGACTGTCGGGAAGCCAGCGCGGCCGCATGCAAGAACGGTCCAGGCTGCCCGTCAATTCATCGACGCGCTTGGAACTTCGATCCATGACCATCAATTTCGTCTGATCCGCATAGAAAAATTTGGTCCGTTGTCTCAGAAAAGCCAAACGTTTGCCATCGGGGCTGTAAGCGGGGCTAAGATCGTTCGCAGGGTTGTCGGACGTCAGATTGAGCGCTTCTTGAGTTTTCGCCTCATCATCGGTTTGAATGACAAACAAATCGTGATTTTGATCCATTCCGATGGCAGCGACATTTTCGGCCACAAAGCACAATTCCTTGCCATCGGGCGACAGGTCAAAGTCGCTGACGGATGGCTCATAAGGCGGAAGATGGGCGGGCTTGCCATTGGGCAAACGCACTCCTGCCAACAAATTGCGGTGCTTGCCCGTCCGCACCTCGACGGCGTAGACCATGGGCATGCGCCCATCGGCGACCCAGCGATCCCAATAACGATAGACCGCTTCTTCTGTTATCGTCGCCTTGACCTTGGAATCCTTGAGCTGCTTTTCGCGTTGTCGAAAGCCCTCGTCATCAGCCACATCCGGCCAACTCCACGCGATGCAAAGCAGAAATCGGCTATCCGCCGACCATTGCAGGTGCGATGGCACCATGGGCATGGAGGACAAGCGCGTAGCTTCCCCCCCCGTCGGATCGATCAAGTAGATCTGCGGGGTTTCATCACCGGCCCGCTTGGCGATGAAGGCCACCCATCGACCATCGGGAGACCATCTTGGGTTACTGTTTTTGCCGCCGCTGCTCGTTAAAGGTTTCTGTTTTTTGCCGTCCGTGGCCAACAGCCATATCTCGGAAAAAACGTCGTCGCGTGGCACATCCCAATGCGCCACCTCCACGGCGCACCATTGGCCGTCAGGCGAGACGCTTGGCGGACCAACGCGATTTAACGCCCACAGGTCCTCAGCAGACATGAGCCGAGGCCGCGACGAGGGTTGGCTTAACGCCATTGGGGTAGAACATAAACCGAGCCACAAACCCACGCCGCAGATCATGCTGAATCGAACCATGTTGCCTCCTTCTTGGAATGTTGCTTTTCGTCGTATCACATCAAATGGCTGAGATCAATCATGAATTGCGGCGCATGCTTGATGTTTCGACGAACCAATGGGTGAATTCCTTTGCCCGACTTCATTTCATGGAGCATGGGTCAACGACCTGGGAATGGAATGCTTGTCCCAAGTCCATGCTGGTTGACGGTTCTTGGGATGGGAACGTCGAATGCTGCACTTGCCAGGCATCCCTGAAGGTCTTGACTCATAAGGATAGAAATTCCCTGAAATCATGATCCAACTCGAACCAAACTCGGCTAGAATGAAGACGCGTCGACGAATCGTCAGTTCGCAAGTCGACTGGCTGATGAGGTCTGGCCGTGTGAATTCAGGAAACACCAGTCCCAACTCTCGTGAATTGTTGGATGCGCTGCATCGTGCCGCCGCGGGCGACCAGCAGCGTTGGGGCCATTTATTGGTTGAACACCGCGATCGGCTCCGCAAGCTGATCTCCTTTCGCATGAGCCCCGTTCTGACCAGCCGACTTGACCCATCCGATGTGATTCAAGAAACTTTCGTGGAAGCCTCCGAACGGCTGAAGGAATTTCTCGACAACCCGCGCATGCCCTTTTTTCTCTGGCTGCGCTTCTTAACCCAGCAAAAGTTAGCCACCCTGCACCGCCATCATTTAGGCAGGGCCAAGCGGAACGTCAATCGGGAAGTCTCGATGGATGGCCATGGAAACTCGGATGACACCTCGGGAGCCATCGCAGCTTATTTGGCGAGTCAGTGGTCGGGTCCGAGCCACGCCGCCATGCGCCATGAACGACAAGCTCTTTTGCATCAAGCGCTTGAGCAGATGGACCCCACGGATCGTGAAATTCTCGCTCTGCGCCATTTCGAAGGGCTGTCCAACAGCGAGGCCGCCCTGCTCTTGAATTTGAAAATCTCAGCAGCGAGCAAACGTTACATTCGAGCGCTGGAAAAATTGCGGCAAATCTTGAGCCATGTAACGGACTCATCGTCAAAAGCTTAAGCCATGTCCAATTCATCCACGGAGCGTGAACCGCTTGAAATTCTGGCCGACGAGTTCATTGCCAGCCATCGGCGGGGAGAAAATCCGAACTGGGAAGAATACGCGGAACGCTTCCCCCAGTGGAAAGATCGCATTCGTGAATTGTTTCCCATGCTGCTCTTGCTGGAAAATCATCGCCACGAGCCTCCCGCTCGACCGCTGCCAGCCGCTCCGCCCACCATGCCGGAACGGTTGGGCGAATATCGCATCATTCGCGAAATTGGCCGAGGCGGCATGGGAATCGTCTATGAGGCCACTCAGGAAACCTTGGACAGGCAGGTGGCCCTCAAGGTCTTACCGCTGCACGCCACGACGGACCCCTCTTATCTGTCGCGATTTCAACAGGAAGCGCGCACGGCGGCACGTTTACACCACACGAACATCGTCCCCGTTCATGGCGTTGGCGAGCAACACGGGGTTCATTATTTTGCCATGCAATACATTGAGGGCCGCCCCTTGGATGTGTTGATCAAAGAAATGAAACACCTTCATGCTTTTCCTGGCTCTCAACCTGGTCATCACGTAAACGATACCCCGCTTGATCATACCGAAGAGCTTTCCCAATCTTTGGCACGATGGCTGCTCCAAGGTCAAATACCAAAAGACCTAGACTCCGACACCAAAAGGATTCCGCTCGATCATGAAGTTATGCCTGGCACACCCGAGCCGTCACGAATAAAAGGCCATGGCGTCCTCACTGAACAACGTGCAAAGTTTTCCTCGGCCGTAACCTCCTCTTTATCGACCATTTATCAGCGGCAAATCGCACATGTTGGCATGCAATTGGCGGACGCCCTGGCCTATGCGCATGCTCAAGGAGTTATCCATCGAGACATCAAGCCTTCCAACATCTTGATGGACAGGCATGGCACCGCATGGATCATGGACTTTGGCTTGGCCAAATCCCCTTCGGGCCAGAATCTCACCCAAATCGGCATGATCGTTGGCACCTTGCGTTACATGGCGCCGGAACGTTTTCAAAAGGAAGCCGATGCGAGCAGCGACCTGTATGGACTGGGGGCAACGCTGTATGAGTTGTTGGCGTTTCGGCCTGCCTTCGAGGAAAGCCGGCAAGATCGGCTCATGCAACAGATCCTGACGTCGGAGCCACCATCTTTGCGGCGCTTGCATCCCGCCATCCATAAAGATTTAGCCACCATCATTCATAAAGCCATGGCCAAGGACGCATCGCGCCGTTATGCTTCGGCCGATCTCATGCGCGATGATCTGCGGCGCTTTCTCGAAGGCCGGCCCATCTTGGCTCGATCCATGGGACTTGTGGAACGCACATGGCTATGGAGTCGTCGGAATCCCCTTCCCGCTGCCCTGGCCGCGCTTTTGCTCATCACGCTGACAAGCGGACTCTGTGGCATGACGGCGCTATGGTGGCAAGCGGACACGCTGCGCGACGAAGCCGATCAAAACCTTCTCCAAGCCCGGAACGAATTTGCCCGAGCCGAGCAGCATCGACTCGACGCCCAAAAACAGCGCGATGAGGCCGAACATCAACGCGATCAGGCAGAAAATCACCTTCTCTTGGCACTCAATACCGTCCACCAATTTTACACCGTCGTCAGCGAGCATTCCCTGAAGGATGCGCCGGCCCTGCGCCCCTTCCGCAAACAATTGCTCGGCATGGCCATGAACTTCTATGATTCTTTCGGCAAGAAGCTGGCTGATAATCCGCGCTTACAACGCCTGTCGGCCCGCGCCAAGTTGCATCTGGGCGAGTTGCAGTTGCAAACAGGCCCGCTCGATCAAGCCCTCAAAAACCTCACCGAAGCCGTGTCGATGTTAGAGCGATTACACGGCTCGCAGCCAAGTCTGGATCAACGATTGGAACTGGCGGATGCCTTGATGATGTTGAGTCAAATCAAGGTCTTGCTGCCATACGATGAACAGCATTCCGTGCTGGCCCGATGCCGCCAACATCTCGAGTTTGTTCATGCCGCCCGCCCCGCGGACGCATCGATTCGCAACATGTTGGCGGACGTTTTGATGCTGGATTATGCCTGCCGCAAGGGGAACGGCGAAACCGATCCATCTCTGCTCGATCAAGTAAACGAACTGTTGGCCAGTCTCATCCACGCAGAAAGTCCACGCCAGCGGTTCCCCCTGGAACTCGTCATCAGTCATTCCGATTTAGCTGGATACTTGATCGAGATTAATCGCGGCGAAGATGCCGACGTGGTCTTGAAGCGGGCCAACGAATATTTGGCGACCATCCCGCGCTCGGAACATAATGGCATGCTCCTGGATCGCGCCCGCAATCGCTTGCAGCTCAATCAGGCGAAAAAATATTTACGACAGAATGAAATCGAGAAGGGTCATGCCCTGCTGCAGCAGCTTGTGGTTCAACTGCAACGAATGCTCGAATACAGTAAAGCACCAGAAAACTTGGACCTGTCCAACATGCTGGCTGACGTGCTCTATTACAAAGCCGCCGCGGAAAAATTGATGAAACAACCCGCGGAAGCCATGCAATCCTACATTGCCGCCGCGAAAATGTATGAAATGCTGATTGCCAATCCGTTGGTGCCAGCGGCCTTGCATGAGCGATTTCAAATTGCCCTCAATCAATTAGGCATGCTCTATTTCGATGCCAAGGAATTCGAACATGCGCTTAAATCATTTCAGATGGCCAAGGCTCAGCGGGAAACGCTGTTCAAGCTGATGCCTGATGATGCCGATCACCTCATGTTCATCGCAGGAGAGTGGAACAACATCGGCAATGCCCATCGCGAATTAAATCAATTAAACGAGGCTACTCTGGCCTATTCCGAGGCAGTGCGCATTCAACGCCAGGCGCTATCCAAGCGGTTGCGTCATCCCGATCAAGCCCGTGATTGGCTGTTCAAACATTATCGCAACCTGACCCAAACGCAATGTGATCTTGGTCAAGTGGAAGCCGCCTTGATGACGCTCGCAGCGATGAAGGAAGCCGTAAACCCCGCTTCCAGGGATATGGTCTTGTTTGCCAGGGTATGCATGCGGTGTTTGCCCGCGATCGAATCCCATGGTGGTCAACATCGCGAGCGTTTGACGGAGCAAGCCAAGGATTTGGCCGTCCAATCATTGAAAGCCGCTGTGCAATATGGTTTGCAGCAGAGAGCCACTTTGGAGTCGCCGGTCTTTGCTCCTCTCAAGGACCGTAAGGACTACCAAGATTTGATTCAATCCATTGTGAAACGCTCTTCTCAAGACTGACCGAACCTCTAGCAGGCACCTCGCTTTGCGTCACCGCCTGGCTTACAAAGCATCATCTATTCGCAGAGGCGCGGTTCAATTGGAACAAGATCAGTAATCAACCACGTTCAGGGTAAGTAAAAAAAAGGCCTGGACAGGCCAGGCCTTGCGACATCATGCGATCTTCTAGTCAATCGTACACTGGGGGCGAAGGGACTCGAACCCTTAACCTACGGATTAAAAGTCCGCTGCTCTGCCAGTTGAGCTACGCCCCCGAGGTCGATGGTTGATTATAGATGGACACCACGACTCAGCAAGGGTTCACTCCCACAGGCGGTTTCATCGGGCCTGATGAATCTGCGAATGTTGTTGGTGCATGGACCAGTTGGCCAAATAACGATGGGCCATTTCGTTGTCCCTGAAGATCACCAGGTTTTCCGCATTCCGCGTCTCCGCCGCCGAGGAAAAGTTAAACGATCCGGTAATCACCGTGGCGGAATCGATGATAATGACTTTGTTATGCTGGATCGCATGCCGATCATCGATGAATGTGGGAATCTTGGAATGAGACAGGAAATCGGCTTCTGAGTAGTTGGCGGTTTGCTGGCTCTTATCCAAGATGACTTTGACATCCACTCCCCGCTTTGATGCATCGACGAGTGCCGTGGCGATCGGCTTCGAGGTGAACGAATACGCCATGACGCGAATCTCCGTCTTTGCCGCTCGAATTTCTCTAACCACGGCGTCTGTGCAGCCGCCATTGGGAGAGAAATAGACCTGCCAACTCATGCTGCCAGCAGGCCGCACGACCTCCGGCATGACGGTTTCCGCGGCAATGTAATCCTTGCCGAAATAACCTAACCCAAAGCCGATGGCCAAGACCATCCCCATGGGCAATAAGCCACCTCCGCGGCGACCTGTCGGTAAAAAGGATCGACTGCGCCCCCGGCGTCTTCGAGTCGGGTTCATGTAACGCAAAAGATAAGGCAGAAATTCTATCATCGTGGGCATACGATTCCTTTCGTTGTGCCGATGAAGATGGTCAAATTGAATCAGTTGGGCAAAACAGCGAACGCATTTCACCCGCCAGAAATACCGATCCGGTGATCACGACGACATCCTCTGGGCGAGCGCTTTGTTTTACCTTTTCCCAGGCGGAGGCAGGATTTGCCTCGATCGTAACCTCTTTACCACCATAGCATTGCCAAAGCACAGCCATTTCATGGGGGTCTGCCCCTCGGCTGCTGCTCGAATAGCGCGTCATCATGGCGTGATTGAAGCTTTTCGTCAAGACGGGCAGCATCCGTTCCAGGTCTTTATCCTTCGAAATCGCCAGGATCAGATGCCGACGCTGACCAGGCACACACGGAAGCATTTCGGATAAGCTATTCACCAAACATTCCATGGACGCACCATTATGGGCACAATCCAAAACCACCCAGGGATGACGATGGACGATTTCCATGCGGGCGGGCCATTTGACCTCCCGAAGCCCCTGACGAACCGCCTCGGCTGAGACCTTCCACGGAACGGGCAATCGGCTGATCGCCAGCCAAGCCAATGCGGCGTTCTCAGCTTGATGCCGACCATGGAGACCTAATTCCATCCAAGCCGTCTCGTCTCGACCCGAAACAATGCGCAGTCTAGGCTTCTGGTCGATTTCGATCTGCCCGGGTTCGTACTCAATGCTCACCATGGAGCGGAGGTCCCAAATCGGCGCGTCTTTTTCCTTGGCTTCATTTTGGATGACCCGGTCTACTTCCTCATGTTGATGGGCCAAGATGACGCTTGTATGAGGTTTGATGATCCCCGCTTTCTCGAAGGCAATGGCGCTGAGGGTGTTGCCTAATTGGGCCATGTGGTCAAAACTGATACTGGTGATCACCGTGAGCAGAGGGTCGATCACATTGGTGGCATCGAAGCGGCCTCCCAATCCCACTTCAAGGACAACGATGTCGACTCGTTGCTCATCAAAATGCATGAAGCCAATGGCGGTGAGGATTTCGAAAAATGTAGGCGAGCCATGTCCTAGCTTTTCGATGCGTTCGGCGGCTTGTTCGACCCGCGCCATCAGGAGGGTCAGTTCCTCGGGAGTCATGTTCTTGCCCTGAACTCGGATGCGCTCTTCGACGCGTTCGAGATGCGGAGAGGTGAACAAGCCCGTCCGATAGCCAGCGGCTGACAAAATGCTTGCCAGAAATGCCGCCGTGGAACCTTTGCCCTTGGTGCCAGCGATATGAATACACTTTAGCTTCTCATGTGGCCGGTCCAGTTCATCCAGCAAGGCGCGCATGCGATCGAGCTTCAAGGCCTGCCGATCCACCGGCATTTGCGTTTGCTCATAATTGATCCGGCCATACCAGTAGGCCAGTGCTTGGGCATACGTTTTAATGCTCATATGCGAAGTATAGACCTCTCTTGGCGACACAACCAGTCATAGACCTTGGCTCGGTGCCAGAACATGGTTACACTACTCTTGGCATCATTCCATGCCCACAGGATGGCGGCCTCTTGATTTTCGCCTCGAGATGGAAACATGAAGTTTTTCCTGCACCATCTGTTGTCCTGGCCCTTTGAATCCCCAAACTCGGCTTCGCTGCAAGCGTCGAATCGGCTTGTCCCTCCGCCATTGAACACGGACAAGATCGCGGAGTTATATCAAGAATATTTAAACACGCTGACCTTGGCGGAAGAATGGGGCTTTGATGGCATCTCCCTTGGCGAGCATCATCAAACGACTTACAGCATGTCCCCCTCGCCGATGCTCTTCGGGGCGGCGTTGTCGCAACGCACGCGCCGGATCGCGATTGCCACGATGGGACTGACTTGCCCGCTGCATCGTTCACCCGTCGGTCTGGCTGAGGAACTTGCCTTGCTCGATCAACTGTCCCTGGGCAGATTGATCGTCGGGTTTTCCCTGGGCCAACGCCATGACTATGAATCTCTCAGGATCGATCCCACTCAAGGTTGGGAGCGTTTACAAGAAGCCATTGACTTGCTCCGATTCGCCTGGACGGCCAACGAGCCGATTTCCTGGACGGGCAAACAATATTTTTATCCAGAAATTCTACTTTGGCCGCGTCCCTTGCAGCATCCCTGCCCTAATTTGTGGATCGAAGCGCTGCCCGTTTCCGAAATGATTGAACACACCGCTCGGCACAAAATGGGATTGCAAAGCCTCCCCTTCTATGGGCTTGACTTCCATAGGCAGACGTTTCAACAGTTCGAAAGCGCTTGCCAATGCAATGGCTACGCACCCGGCTCCGAACAAATCGGTTGGACCGTCCCGATCTACGTCAGCAAGACGGATGATCAAGCCCGAGCTGAATTCGAACCGCATCTCCGTTTTTTCCTGGAGCATCACTTCACCACCAAAATCGCCAATCGCATGGCGCCAGGATTGCTCTCAACGGCCTCGACGTTAGCCTTGATGAAACAAGAGCAGGAACGAATGCATCCAGGGATGGACTGGAACGAGATCATAACCGGCGCCTATGCCATTGTGGGCAGTCCCGCAACCGTACGGGAGCGAATTAAAGAGTGCAGCCAAGCCCTGGGAGTAGGCGTTCTTTTCGGCCTGCTGCAGATTGGTTCATTACCGCACATGTTGACCAGGAAAAGCATGGCCTTGATCGCCCGGGAAGTCCTGCCATATTTGCGGGGCAACGATCCCATCCCTGCATCGAACATGGAGACTCGTTTTCCATGGCAAAGCAAAGTGGATACGGCAACCATTGGCCATTGATCGCGGTCTGGACCTTGCATCCGTGATCTGGATCAAATACGCATGATTCAAGCCTTTCGGAAATTATCCTTTGGTGCTCGATTATTGCTGGGACGCCATGGCGAGAAAGCCGTGGTCGACGTTGCGGGCGTCCCCACGCAAGTGCGGCGAGGCGGCGAAGGGCCCAATTTCGTCTATCTCCACTCCGCTATGGGGGAAACCGTTTGGCTCCCTTTTCTGAAGGCATGGTCCAGTTCCTTTACCGTCCATGCGCCCGCGCATCCAGGCTACGCCGAGAGCCGGGGTCTGGAGCAAATCCGTGACATCGAGGATTTAGCCTTTCACTACATCGACTTGTTTGATTCGCTCAGCCTGGAGCAAACCCTATTGGGGGGAGTCAGCCTGGGTGGCTGGTTGGCCTTGGAGATCGCGTGCCGATGGCCTGAGCGGGTTAGCCGGCTTTGGCTGGCTGACGCTCCAGGGTTATGGCTGGATGACCATCCCTTGGTTGATTTGTTCAAATACCAGGACGATCCGCAGTTGGCCCGGGAGTGGTTGTTCCACGATCCTGATTGCCCTGCTGCCACTTCCATCATCAAGCCCCCCCATCTACTTAATGATGAAACCAAGGCCGCCATTCAGCGGAGCATGTCCCTGTTGGCTAGGCTGCTTTGGGAACGTCCCTATCATCCGCGATTGGCACGACGCCTCCATCGCATACGCTGCCCGGTGCTTATTGTCTGGGGTGCGCAAGATCGCCTCATCCCGCCCGCCTATGCACAAGCCTATCAACAACTGATGCCCCAGGCCCAGATTCATCTCATTGCCGATTGCGGCCATTTGCCGATGTTCGAGAAGGAAGCGGAATTCGCCTCCGTGGTTCGCCGATTCTGCCTGGATACCACGACATGACCACCCGCGGCTACTTTGCTCAAAAAGCCGTCATGATAACCGGCGCTGCCAACGGCGTAGGCAAGGCGTTGGCGATGGAGTTGGCCCAGCGCGGCGCACGCATCGCCGCCATCGATTTCGACGCCGCCGCACTCGACCAACTCGCTCAAGAGCTGCTACGCTTCCCCATACCCCATGCCCTTGCCGTCGGGGACGTGACCTCCTTGCCCTCCATGCAAGCCGCGGCGTCCCGATTGTCCGAATCATTGGGAACCATGGATATGCTCATCGCCAATGCTGGCATCGGCATGGAAAACGGCTGCGTTCCGTTCGATCCGGTCATCTTCCGAAAACAAGTCGAGGTCAACTTGATCGGCGTGGCCAACAGTGCCGCTTGCGTCATCCCAGGGATGCTGCGCCAGCGGAGCGGTCATGTGATCGCGCTTTCCAGCCTCGCTTCCTATCGCGGCTTGCCGCTCATGTCGGGATACTGCGCGAGCAAGGCCGGGGTGAGCGCCATGATGGATAGCTTTCGCGTCGAGTTGGCCCCTTACGGCATTCACTGCACCACGATCTGTCCCGGATGGATTCGCACGCGATTGACGAATCATTTTGCATTCCCCATGCCGGACATGCTTTCCTTGGAATCGGCCGTGAAGCGCATGCTTCGGGCCATTGCACGCAAGCAACCTTACGTCGCCTTTCCACCCCGCAGTCATTGGCCATTAGCCCTGAATCGTCTCTTACCCACGACGTGGGGCGATGCCATCATGAAGTGGGTGTTGCGTCGGCAAGGCTTGACCAAAGGAATCTAGGTGCACGGAATCCTTCATCGTTCAGCCGCGTCGTTGGCTAATAAAAAAACCGTGGCAGGTGCAAAGCCCTGCCACGGTTCCGGTTGCTGGTTTGCTGATGGGGTTATTGCGATTCCGCGCTAACCAGCTCTTCTTGCCCCTTATCCTTGGGTTCGTCGCTGGACTTGGTGGCTTCGAAGACGAGCCGTTTCTCTCCGGTGGGAGCGGTATCGACTCGGACCGTGATGGTATCCTTGCCCTCGAAGTTCCCGCGCAGCATTTCTTCCGAAAGCGGGTCCTCCACCAGGTGTTCGATCGCCCGGCGCAAGGGGCGTGCGCCGAATTCGAGGCTCGTTCCCTTGTCGATGAGAAATTCACGGGCTTCCGTCAACAGGTTGAGCTTGAAGCCCTTTTCCTGGAGCCGGCGGAAGACCTTGGCCAATTCGATGTCCACGATGTGTTGCAAATCTCCTCTCGTCAGGCTGCGGAAGACAATGATGTCATCCAAGCGATTCAGAAATTCGGGCCGGAAATGCTGTTCCAGTGCCGATTTGAGCGTATCCTTCATCTTCTCATAGTTCGTGTCGGCATCCTTTTTAGCAAAACCAAGCGAGGCGCGATTGGTAATCTGCTCGGCCCCCGCGTTCGTGGTCATGATGAGGATCGTGTTTTTAAAGTCGACCGTCCGGCCAAAGCTGTCCGTGAGACGGCCCTCCTCCATGATCTGCAAAAGCATGTTCCAAACGTCGGGATGGGCCTTTTCGATTTCGTCCAGAAGCACGACGCTATAAGGCCGCCGGCGAATCTTTTCGGTCAATTGGCCGCCTTCCTCGTACCCGACGTACCCCGGCGGAGCGCCGATCAAGCGGCTCACATTGTGCTTCTCCATGTACTCGGACATGTCGATCTGCACCAGGGCGTTTTCATCCCCGAACATGAACTCCGCCAGGCTCTTGGCGAGCAAGGTTTTGCCAACACCGGTCGGTCCGGCGAAGATAAAGGTGCCAATGGGACGCTTGGGATCCTTGATCCCAGCGCGGCTGCGTCGGACGGCGCGGGCAATGGCCGCGATCGCTTCATGCTGGCTGACCACGCGGCGATGCAATTCATCTTCCATGCGGAGCAAGCGGCCTGTTTCTTCTGTGCTCAGGCGCTGCAGCGGCACGCCGGTCATTTTGCTGACCACTTCGGAGATGATCTCGTCATCGACGATGCCATCAACTTCCTTGGACTTCTCGCGCCAATCCTTGGTGATTTGATCCTTCTTCCTTTTCAGCTTTTCCGCCTTGTCGCGAAGTTGGGCGGCCTTTTCAAAATCCTGCTCAGCCACGGCCGATTCCTTCTCCTGGTTGAGCTGTTCGATTTCTTCATCGATCTCCTTGAGGTCCGGCGGGCGGGTCATGGCCTTGAGCCGAACGCGTGCTCCCGCTTCGTCGATCACGTCAATGGCTTTATCGGGCAGGCAGCGATTGGTGATGTAGCGATCCGAAAGCTCCGTGGCCGACTCCAGGGCCGCATCCGTGATCTGCACGCGATGGTGAGCCTCGTAGCGGTCGCGAAGGCCTCGAAGAATTTCGATGGTCTCCGATTTCGATGGCGGATTGACGATGATCTGCTGGAAGCGGCGTTCTAATGCGCCGTCCTTTTCGATGTACTTGCGGTACTCATCCAAGGTGGTGGCGCCGATGCATTGGATTTCTCCGCGAGCCAGGGCGGGCTTCAGGACATTGCTGGCGTCGATGGCGCCTTCCGCCCCGCCTGCTCCCACCAAGGTATGCAATTCATCGATGAACAGGATGGTATTCTTGGCCCTGCGAACTTCGTTCATCACCGCTTTGATGCGCTCCTCGAACTGTCCGCGGTACTTGGTCCCCGCCACCATCATGGCCAGGTCCAGAACCACGATCCGTCGATCGCGGAGCAAGTCTGGAACATTGCCTTCGACAATCATCTGGGCCAGCCCTTCCACAATGGCCGTCTTGCCCACGCCGGCTTCGCCCAGGAGAACCGGATTGTTCTTGGTGCGCCGGCTCAGCACCTGGATCACGCGCTCGATTTCATTCTGTCGGCCGATCACGGGATCCAGCTTATTTTGCCGGGCCAATTCCGTCAGGTCGCGGCCGAAGCTATCCAGCGCGGGTGTTTTGGATTTGCTGTGCTTGCCCGTTGTGCGCTCGCCGCCGCCGCTGGAAGGCTCGCTGCCGGAATCCAAGTTGTGTCCTAGAAGATTGAGCACTTCCTCGCGAACGTCTTCCAGCTTCAATCCCAAGTTCTTGAGCACCTGAGCCGCCACCCCTTCTTCTTCCCGAAGGAGCCCCAGCAAGAGATGTTCCGTGCCGACGTAGTTATGGTTGAGGTTGCGAGCTTCTTCGATGGCGTACTCGATGACTTTCTTGGCTCGTGGCGTATGCGGCAATTTGCCCATGGTGACCATTTCCGGGCCGCTTTGGACCAGCTTTTCCACTTCGAGCCTGATTTTGCGCAAATCAACGTCGAGGTTCTTCAGCACATTGGCGGCAACGCCAGAACCTTCCTTCACCAGCCCTAGCAGTATATGTTCCGTGCCAATGTACTCATGGTTGAAGCGCTGTGCCTCTTGGTTGGCAAGTTGCATGACTTTACGAGCACGGTCCGTGAATCTTTCGAACATGTAAGGATCTCTCCTCCCGCCCCAGCCGGTTATACGGTTGGGGTAATTTAGGAATCCCCCGTTATCGCATTATACGCAGGGGAGTCGGTTTGAGTACAGATGAACCCTCCGTCGACGGAGAAACCCAACAAGAAAAGGCCCCGAAAAATATCGGAGCCTTCAGCAACGTTGCTTTTAAGAGCAAATCTCTATCGCACTGCTACCGTTTGCGCAGAGCATACCGAACGTCTATGGCATCCAGCATGCGTGCGAACATGCCCCATTCTCCATCATTGTTGGCGACTTTAAAGATCAGTTGATTATACCCTTTTTGGAGGTTGATTTCGACTCTGTATTGATCTTGTTCTGCCAGCTTATTTCCTTCAGCCCGATGAATCATTTTGCCATCGTGCCATACCTTCACGCGGTCGTCCGCACCGAAAAGCAACCGCATTTTTTGTTCCTTGGGCGAATTCAAATAGATCATCACATAGGCCGACACGCGATCTTGACGTTTGAAATGCGCCTTGAGGTCCAAGTAACCGCTGGGGCGCGTCGCCAATTGGACCCAGGTGGCGTCTCTTCCTTCCTTATCCTTGAATTTTTCAGTGAGTTCATTTCTGATCTCAGGACCATATTCTTGATCCAAATCGTCGCCGAACGGACCCACGACCATGTATTCAAGAAATTGACCCGCGAGTCGAGGCGCGTCCTTGGCTTCAAAAATTTTGGATTCAAAACTGGGAAACCCCTCGGCTGAAAAGTGATCGCGTTGATTCTCCCTGGCGGTGATCGGCGACCATTCTTTCCCCTGAAACCGTTTCTTGATTTCGCTGCTCCAAGTTAAGCGGCGCCAACTGGACGGACACCGACTATGACCATACTCGGACAATTCCAAGGCCGGCACCCAATCTTGGGCTTTAAATTCCACGGAAGTCCAGCCTGGAGGAGCTTGCAAGGACGTCAGCCACTCGTTGTCCGAGAAAACCGGAGGAAATGCCGCGCCTCCGGCATCATCCATGAGCAGAACCAGCAACCCGGCCGGCGTGCCCGCCGTTTTATTTTCCGCTTCGACGCAAATGACGTTCTTTCCCAATGTGAGTTTGTCGGCGATTTCAATGCTGGCCACTTGCCCCGATGCCAGCGAGGGTTCCAAGGTGGCAATGAGCTTGTTGTTGATCCAAATTTTGCATTGATCGTCACAGATGGCCTGCAACGTGGCGCGCGTCACTGTGGTCGATTGCTCAAAAACGCGGCGGAAATAACGAACGCCCTGGGGGGCGGATTCCAGGGGGGAGCCTTCTTCTGGATACCAAATCCACCGCGCTGGAACCACCGCCGGCTCCGCTCGAAGATCATCGATCTCAGACATGCGTTTGACATTGTAAAACGAGTTCGATTCGGCTTTTAATTGCACTTGGTCGTTGCGCTCCAAGGTCTCAAAGCGTATCCCGCGATCCAAATCACGGAATTCCGTGCGCAACAGCGTGATGCCGATAGGTTGAAAGGGTCCTGACTCGCGGCGAAACATCATGCCATTAACCGCATTTCTGAACTTGCAATTATCGATCGCTATGCCCTCTGTCGGGTGCATAATTTGCAAACACGTTTGAAAACGCTTGGCTCTTTCACTTTTGACTTCGGTATTGCAGCCGAACATGGTGATATATCGTGTAAAGCCAGCGCTGGTCGATCCTCCTTCGATGCTGATGGCCACCGCATCATCCTTGGCGGCCGTGAAATCAACGTTGAGGATTTGAACATTGGAATTGCGCTGCGCCAAGCCGCTCAAATTCGCCAGTTTGAGTCCGACTTTGTTCACATTTCTGATAGTCGAACTTCGCAGCATCAAACCTGGACAGGCCCCAGACAACACGACAGCAGCAGGTGATTGATTGCTCTCCGCATCAAAGATGAACCCCGTAATATGCACATTGGAGACATTTTCCACGCTCAACAAAGGTCTTCCACTCGCACGATCGAGTCCCTTCCAGGTCACTGTCGTGCCTTCCGTATTATCTGAGCCGGTCGCATTGGGTTGAGTCGGTCGTGTGGAGTCCCAATTGGCCCTTCCTTCGATGATCCAATTTCTCCCCTGATCATTGGGGGCGCTGACGAGCCGCACTTCCTCATTGATTTCTTTTTCCTCAACGCGGATGCGGCCGGTGCGTGCCGGGTCGCGATTCTGCCAGGCTTGCGTTAACGTTCGGAAGATGTTTGGACCTTTGCGCGTTTTGGACACAACAAGGACCATCTCTTCCCTGGGCGTGGTCTTGCCTTTTGGCCAAAAGAGATAACCCGTGCCGCCAAAGACGAGGACCACCACGGCCAAGATCAGCCAGAAGCGCGTCCGCCGCCGCCGTTTGCGAATATCGCTTCGGCTTGCGGATCGGCGCCGCAGGGAAGATGGCGAACTGGGAGGTCCCACCTTCGAATCGTATTCCTTGTTGGGAACCATGCGCCCCGAAGCCGTTTGACGATAAGAGGGTTGCACCCCGCTTTGCAGCATGACGTTGCTGGAACTGGCATCCACCGGGGTTCGATGATTTTGGTTAGCCCCAGGGCCGTACCGGCCGCCGGCCACAACTCCCGATGAACCCGGTGCGTAAGGCTGCTGATTGAGGTTGGTCCGCGAAGGGGTTACGTCCCGTGCCACGGCAGCCAGATTGGGCAAGGGACCCGCTTCCGGCGTGCCTGCGCGCTGCGCCGCCAGGCAGAGCCGAGGCATTTCATCGTCGCTGGGAGGAGGAATCGGCGTTCGCGTCCAAGGTTCTAGGGCCGCGGCGACTTCGATCGGCGTTTGATAGCGATCCTTGGGATCCTTCGCCATCATTTTCTCGACAATCGCCACCAAGGCATCGGGCAAATCCGGCCGCAGCCCCTTGAGAGGTTCGGGATTCCGTAATTGATGGAAGAGCAATTTCTGCGTGACCGATCCCCCTTCGAAGGGTGGACGCCCCACGAGCATGAAATACATCGTTGCTCCCAGGCTGTAGATATCACAACGAATATCCACTTCATGGCTATCCATGGCCTGCTCAGGGGAAAGATAATCGGCGGTGCCTAACACGCTGCCTTCATCGAATTTTTGGGTAAGCGATTCGCGTTTTTCGTGGTCGAACCGAGCCAAGCCCAAATCGAGCACCTTGACCTGTCCCTTGCGGTCGAGCAGTAGATTGCCAGGTTTGATATCTCGGTGAATCATGCCCGCTTCAAAAACGGCCTGTAATCCTATGGCCGCCTGGCTGATGTAATGGCACGCACGGTTAACGGGGAGCGGTCCCTTGCGGCGCACCACTTCATGCAGGCTGCTCCCATCCACATACTCCATCACAATGAAATGATTGTCGCCCTCGGAGTCGACATCATGGGCGCGGACGATGTTCGGATGGTCGAGCGAGGCTACGGCCCGGCCTTCGCGTTGAAACCTTTCCACGGTACCTGGATCACTGGCCAAATCCCTGGAAAGGACCTTGATGGCCACGCGCCGCCGCATGAGCATGTGTTCGCAGAGGAACACTTTGCCCATGCCGCCTTCGCCCAATTGTTCGAGCACGAGATATTTGCCAATGGCAAATCCCCGATAGCGGCCCTTGAGCAGTTGACGCGCCTGAAAGTTCGTGATTAAGCCATCTTGAACCATGGCGATGGCGACTTTCGAGGCATCCTCGGTCGTGAATTGATATTTGCGCAAAAAAGCGTTGAAGCGATCTTCGTGAATCAGCCCACTGCGGTGAACGATTTCAAGAAAATCACCACTGGTTGTCGGTGCCGGCATGGATCAATACCCAAAACGTAGGAAAGCGCACCGCGGCAAGCAATCGAAGCGAGTTTAAGCCGTAACCCGGTGTGCGACAATCAGTTGACCTTTAGTTCCGAATATACAGTTTATTAAGCTGTCAAGCAAACACATTCAGCCATGGCCAAAAAGACCTCTGCATTTGAGGTTGAACTAGACATTCAATCAATTATGGTTCGCCAGGCCCAAAACGAAACCACGGTTCTAAGGCGTTGTGAGCACCGTTGCTCAAAAGCAAAAACCCGCCCTTGAACTTGGCGGGTCGATGGATCAGGTCTCAAAATTAAGCGAAGCGAGGGCGACGGGACTCGAACCCGCAACCACTGGATCGACAGTCCAGTACTCTAACCAATTGAGCTACGCCCCCAGTTTGTCTGAGCAATATTGATATAAGACCGAAGCCTAACGCCAGCAAGTGTCCATGCTGTTTTTTCAGACACCCCGCAGGCATTCAAGCGAAAATGCGGTCGGTACGAAAGGCAGCCAAATACATAAACCGCCAAGGGTTGCTGATCCGCCGGGTCAAGACCCGATCCCTATCAGGACGCATGAGCACTTGAGGAGGTTCATGAGATAGCATCTTAGAACGAACCCATGGCGCTTTTGACCTCAATCATTCCCCTTTTTCCATTCGTTGATCTGCAGTTGCTGAATGCGATAAACACCGTCCTCTTTCATGAAATTGACCTGCAATTTGGCCTTTTTCTTCTCAAATTCGGCTTCATAATTGATAAGAAGAAAATCGCCCTTCGTTACGCTGACCTTTTCAATGAACTTCATGGATTTGAACTTGCCGTATGTCGGCATGGCACCGGTCTTGTAAAGCGCGTTGAAGGTCTGCTCCGTGGCCAGGACGGACATGGCCTTGGCGTAGTCTGCAAAAAATTTCTTGTAGTCAGCGTCGTTGTACGCTTTCATGGCCTTAGATACGATCGCGTCGATTGCCTTCATATCGGCTGGCTTGTCATCCTCCATGCCATACCCCGCCGGCGCCGCTAAACTCAACCAACCGAGCAAACCCACAACGAACATCATGTTTCAACTTCCTTTCTTCGGTTGTCAAACACTCATCATGGACGTGTTGCCGACGTCTTCGATATTCATCCTATCGCGCTGATGCCAAGTTGGCTTACGCCTGTTCATTGGGTGGCGTTCTTTCCACAACCACACGATCCTCAGGCCAATCGCCGGGTTTGAGCAGCGGCTTATTGAGAATAGAATCCCTGGCCGTAAAGGGGCCTGGTTGTTGATCTTTCCTAAAACACCGCAAATACATCTCAATTTTAGCGTCCAAATCGTCCGCATGATGCAGGATAAGCACCTCGGGAATGAGCGGCAGCCTGGGCGATCCCCACTCGGGCAAGGTGAGATGGGATAAAACGATGTGTTCGAGCCGCTCGAGGATCGGCTGGGGGACAGTTCCCAACTCCGCGGCTGCGTCACGTATCAGGTCCCTCCCTAACAAGACATGGCCGAAAAGCCTGCCGGGCACCGTGGGGCTGAATTCCGATGAATCGGGTTCCATTTTCCACTCCAGCACCCTGCCCAGATCATGGAGCACCGCCCCCGCCAAGACCAGATCACGCTGAATGGTCGGCTCCAAACCCTCATACTGTCGCAAATAGTGATCGGTCAACAACCGACAGGTTTGCACCAGTGAGACCACGTGTTCGAGCCAGCCACCGGGATAAGGGTAAAACCGACCGTCCGAAGCGGGAAGTTGCTTGAGGGGAGTCTCCCAACGCTCCAAAAGCATCAAAATCAACTGCTTGAGGGTATTTTCTGCTATTTCTGTCTGCACGAAGGTCATGAGTTGTGCCCATAACTCATCGACAGCATATCGACTCGATGTCTGCAAGAAGGCAGGCATGTATTGCCAAGCAGCATCCTTGGATGCCTCTGGTTCCAACCAATGCAACTCCATTTGCAGTCCATATTTTTCATGTTCGCCCAAGGTCAGATCGAGCCGATAGGCCGACCCGATCCGCCAGCCCTGGCATGCTTGGAACCAAGGGGAATCAGACCAGGCCATGAGGGTCGCACCGACCTGAGCATCCTGAAAGCGACAAAGGAAATAGGGCTTGTTCGAACGCGTGGCACCTGGGGTGCGTTCGACGAGCCAGGCCAAGGCGAAACTTCGATCGCCAATCGCGATGCGATGCAAGGGCACAGGTTCGTTGCTAGAGTGGATCGCCATGAGATAACCTTTCAAGGTCCCAGAGATCGCGGTTTTCATGCTACCGATTGTTGGCTTAAAGCAAAATCAAAAAAGGCGATGACATACCTGTGTCCATGTTTAGCGCGGCGTGAGGGCATAAGCCGCCGCAGCGCGGGGTTAGTGCACTAGGAATCCAATGGAAATGCAAGATTCCTTTACTTCTGACCGTGCGCGACGCAGGCAAGACTGAACTGGTCGCTACGATCCGTCCACCTGCTGATGCCGCTAGGGTTCGCAGGACTGGATTGCATGGCGCGATGGGCAATTCCCAGGTGCAGGCTGGTGCAGACCCTCATGGAAACCCTCAGCCATAGGCGCGATCTGGTCGATATCTGGATGCGGACGCAATGAACATGCCCCTCAAGTCCGAATGGAAGTTATAGAATGAAGGACTCCACCATGAATCGACTTCGAGGTTGGCTTTCCGGGGTGACTTGGAGCCGAGTTTGCAGCTATAATTTAGCAGGGAACAGGCGTTGGAATTACCTGGGGGACTTTGCATTCATGGTGCCGCCGCGTCCATCCATTCATGACCGTCCACAACCTGCCGATCCTGCCATGCGCACCGAATTGATTGCGCGGATTCGTCGGGAAATACAAGCAGGCTGTTATGACACCCCCGAAAAGTTTGCCATAGCCATGGAGCGCATGCTCGGCATCGTTTGTGAAAAAATGGACCCGCCTTCCTATCCTCCCCACCCCACTTCAGAATCTTGATCACCCTAGTCTTAATACACCCTGAAATGGTTGGTTTTGATTAGATTCCAAGACCGACCAGCGTGGTTCTGCAGGTCAAATGTTTTTATTCTTGCCGATTCAATCACATAGCCATCGCAACCAGTCCCTCCAGTGTCTAAAATAAAAGAGAGTGGTGATTCCATCACGGGTGAGAGGGACCTGCCGTGTTAAAACCCCTGAAGGTCGCTCAAAGTCCAGTCAATAAATTTCGCGAATACCTGGCCAGCCGAGCCAAGCCTCAGCGCTACACCGAATCGCAGAGGCGCCTGGTGGAATTCATCTTCTCCGCCCACGACCATTTCGACGCCGATCAGCTTTGCCAGGATTTGGACAAGGCTGGCATCACGATCAGCCGGGCCACGGTTTACCGCACGCTGGCCAAGTTAGTTGATGCCGGGATGTTGCGCCAGATCCATCTGGGGACCCGTGTCGTTTATGAGCATGAATATGGTTACCCGGAGCATGCTCATCTCCACTGCAGCCAATGTGGCAAAATGATCGAATTTCAACGTCCAGAGCTTGAAAATATCGTCCAAGAGATATGCCAGCAGCACCGTTTCGCCATGAACAGTTTCAATTTACTCATCCACGGAACATGCTTTGAATGCAACGCCAAACGAACCACGCAAAGACGGCTCGACCTGGTCTAATCGCTTCAGCAAGCCACTGACGGAAGCCACCTTCTCTACCCGCCGACAGAAGACGGCTTCATTCCGAACTGGTCGTGATGGGGGTAGGACCTTCGCATACGAGCGCGATAAACAACGTGGCCATTAAGAGGCCAAACGTCATCAAGCTTTGATGCAAAAAGGCCGCGGCCACGGCCGCCATCGCACCCATTAAGATCAAGGAAATCATTCCCAGCCAGCGCCCCCGTTGAATCTTCAAGGGACATCCCGCAAAACGGGCCCACATCAGTGCGGTCCCTCCCATGAGGCTCGTCAATGCCATCAATAGAACGAGCAATCCATTGCTCTGCCACATGCAGAAGCTCCTCCAAGAACCTGGGACTGAAATGCAATTGGGTCCATTCACTCGTTGGCATCCTTGCCGATGAGTGGGAAGTGGCATAACCGATGCTGGGAGATTTGAAAAGGTGAATTTAAATTTTCATTCAAGTTTCGGGGGGCGGTTTGCCGAGCGTGGGGGGCATGCCTGCCTTGCCGACGGCTGGCGCCCCCTTCTTATAAATCAGCGGGGCCAGCTTATGGATGCCTAGTCGAGGCAAATGCCAGGGCCGCAGCGGTCGATCGTGCTCATCCTCGATATCCCCCACAATTTCCTCGAGAATGTCCTCCAACGTGATTAAGCCCAGCACTTTTCCCTCTTCGGAACGCACGATGGCCATGGGCCGATGCGTTTGCCGAAAGAGCCTCAAAGCCTCGCCGACAAGTTGGTCAGGTTTGACAAATTGGGGAGCATAGATGGCATCCTGCAAGATAACTACATTGCGTAAACTAAAGAGATGGAACAAATCCTTGGTATTGACGACTCCCACAATGTTATCGATGTGACTTGCATATACCGGCATGCGCGTGTGGGCCCCTTCCCTTACCTTTTCAAGGATTTGCTCCGGGGTCATGTTCAGATCCAGGGCCGCAATTTTTTCCACGGGCACCATGCAGTCTTTGACTTTCTTGGAGGAGAGGCGAAAGACATTGACGACATAGGTCGCTTGCTCCTCGCTCAGCAATCCCGCCTCTTCCACTTCATCCACGATTAAGGTGAGTTCCTCAACCGAATGAACGAGATGACTCGCATGGATCGGGTCCATCCCCATCAGGCGGACGACGCCATTGCCTAAATTGTTCATCCACACCACGAGCGGTCGAGTGAAGCGAATGAAAATCTCGAGCGGCCAAGCCACGCCCAAGGCCACCTGGTCAGGCCTCTGCAAGGCCAAGGACTTGGGCGCTAACTCTCCTAATACGACGTGCATGATCGTGATGATGAGGAAAGCAAGGATCGTAGCCAGGGAATGGACGAATGCCAGGCGAAGCCACCCTTCGCCCACCCATTGAAACAAAGGGAAAATGAGATGAGCCAAGGCAGGCTCGCCGACCCAGCCTAACGCCAGACTGGCCAAGGTAATCCCAAGTTGCGTGGCCGCGATGGAACGATCCAGGGATGTCACCTGTTCCTGCAGCAGAGTGCTCCCACGCCGTTTTTCGCGGACAAACGTCTCAACCCGCGTTTTCCGCACCGCCACGAGGGCAAACTCAGCCGCGACAAAGAACCCATTCAAAAGAACCAAACAGGGCACGGCCAATAGTCGAATGAAATCCAACCAACTCGGCCAATCACTTTCCATTTAACTTTACATCCTCGAATAAATGAAACTGCAATGAACTAATGGGCCACCTTAGTCTAGCCAAGCCTGATGCGTAAACGGATCAAAATCAGGGTGCCAGTCTGATGATTCGCCAACCCGGTGGGACGCGTTGATAAAGTAGTCGATCGTGGAGTCGGTTGGGCCTTCCCTGCCAAAATTCAATTTGATCGGGGATCACCCGAAAGCCGCCCCAATGCTCCGGACGCGTGATCGGCTTGCCATCCAACTGTTTTTCCAATTCGGCGACGCGCCGCTCCAATTCCTCGCGGCTGGCCAAGGAATCACTTTGCTCGGAAACTCGAGCCGCCAGTTGGCTGCCTCTCGGCCGGCTCTGAAAATAGTCATCCGATTCCTCCGCCGACGTCGTTTCGATGGAGCCTTCGATGCGCACCTGGCGCTCGATCTCGGCCCAATAGAACGTGAGTGCGGCATGCGGATTGGCCGATAATTCACGCCCTTTGCGGCTCTGATAGTTGGTAAAAAAGGCGAAGCCTCGATCATCGAATTTGCGCAGCAGGACCATCCGGGCTGAGGGAATCCCCTGGAGTGTGGCCGTGGCCAGGTTCATAGCATAAGGTTCAACGATTTCGGCGAGGAGAGCTTCATGCATCCATAGACCGAACTGTTTGATGGGATCGGGGTCCACCATGGATTCATGCAGTCGGCCCAAGGCATATTCCCTTCGTAGCTGTTCGATGTTCATGTTCATGGTCCTGGAAGTCCAAGGAAGCGCTCGGAGGTGTATTGTATGCAAAGGCACAAACAGTCTCTGTCCCATCGTTTTCGCGTGCAAACCGAGAGCAAATTTGACCTGATGATGAAAATGGGGGGGTAAAATGGCTATATGGCAACGCACATTTGGCCCATCGACGCAATCCAACCCGAAATGAAACTGCTAAAGCAAGCAGCTGACCTGTTGCGCTTGGGCGGACTGGTCGCCATCCCGACGGAAACCGTTTATGGACTCGCTGCTCATGCACTCCAACCCGAAGCGGTATTAAGAATTTTTGAGGCCAAGGGACGCCCCGCCACCAACCCCCTGATTGTCCACGTGATCGACCAGGCAGCGGCTCGGCCTCTGGTCCAGGACTGGCCTGCAATCGCGGAGACCTTGGCAAAGCAGTTTTGGCCTGGCCCTTTGACATTCATCCTGCCCCGCTCATCCATGGTGCCTGATGTCGTCACGGGAGGCGGACCGACCGTGGCCTTGCGATGCCCTGCCCACCCGGTTATTCACGGATTGCTCAGAGCTTGTGGTTTTCCCCTGGCTGCCCCGAGTGCCAATCGCTCAACCCGCATATCGCCGACCCGGGCTGAACACGTAGTGAAGGACTTAGATGACCGTATTGATGCCATTTTGGATGCTGGACCATGCCCGTATGGCTTGGAGTCCACAATCGTTGATTTGACATGCACTCCAGTTCGCATCCTCCGACCTGGCCCGATCGGAGCAGAGGCGTTGAAGCCATGGATTCCAGTGGCCCCGATGGCGAAGCACGGACCAACTTTGTCCGTTCCCCGAACTCCGCTTCGATCCCCGGGCATGATGCCGCGACATTATGCTCCTCAAACACCATTGATCTTTATTTCAGATGCTCCAACAAACTGGAGCAAAATACTGGAGGATGTCCAGCGTGGCCGGCGCATCGGGATATTGGCTATGGGAAGCGAGACCACCTATCCCAAGTTACCCAATCTGATCATCGAAAGCATGCCGATGGAGGCTCCGCGCTATGCTGCATGTCTTTATGATTGCTTGCATCATCTCGATGCCGCCGGTTTGGATTTGATCTGTGTCGAATCACCGCCCCAGACCGAGGAGTGGCGAGCCGTCCATGATCGACTCTCCCGAGCAGCCGCCACCGAAATCCCAGGCCAAACGTAATTGGCAAGGGAAAAGAGGATTGCAAATCGACATTGCTCGCCTTTCCGATTAGGATCAATACATAGGGAATCAGGATGAAAAAGTAGGGACAGAATAGGCCACGCACCGAGGAGCCGACACCATGCGTCGCATCTGCTTCAATAGCAAGAAACCCATTGACTGCAGAGTTCAATTGTTCCGCAATCCCGACCGCGGCGTCGAACGCTGCGTGGCCGTGGTCACGCGCAGCGAGCATGAGTTTGGATTGGGAGGCACGCGATCATCCAAGTGGGCCAGCGACGCGCTCATGCTCGAGGATTGCATCTTGCTGGCACAAGGCATGAAATACAAATCGCTGTTCCATCAACTCCCCTATGGCGGCGCCAAGGTTTGCATCGAGCTGACGCCCAACGCCGATCCGAACGAAGCCTACACCGCCCTCGGCGAATTCGTGGCCAACGATTGGCAGGAGTTGATCACGACGGAAGACATTGGCACCAGCCCGGCTCTCATGTCCATCATGTATCGCGTCGCCCCAGATCGCATCCTCGGTCGGCCTATCGACGACGGCGGCAGCGGCGACCCCAGCCCTTACACGGCCCGCGGCGTGTGGCAAAGCATCAAGGCCGCGGCGCGCCACTGGTTCAAGCGGCCTGCCGGCGAATTGGAAGGATTGCGCATTTTCGTGAAAGGCGTCGGACACGTCGGCACGGAAGTCGCTCGGCTCGTCTGGGAGGATGGGGCCGCCTTGTTCGTCACGGACGTCAATGACAAGGCCCTGGAGCGCTTTCGTGATAAACCTCGATGCACCGTGGTCGGCCTGGGTGAGATGCCTGAAATCGACCTCTTTTGCCCCTGTGCCAAGGGAGGGGAAGTCAGTGAATCCTTCTCTTGGCCTGGAGTAAAAGCCGTCGTCGGCGCCGCCAATAATCAGTTGACGAGCGACGAAGTGGCGAACCTTTTGCATCGCAAGGGCATCCTCTATTTGCCAGACTGGGCGGTGAACGGCGGCGGCCTCATCTCCGTCGCCGCGGAGCACATGAAAAAAAGCCGCGATTGGGCCATGCAGCGAGCCATGATGATCGGACAGCGAATGGACGAATTGTTGATCGAAGCGCTCAAGCGTAACGAGCCGCCCCTTTCGGTGGCTTACGACTTATGCGACCAGGATCGTGAAGTCGTTACATCGTAAAACCCGCGTTCACCCGCAGATTCACTGCAGGCAGACACCAGACGTGTCTGCCTTTTGTCATTCTCATAGACTTTCTCCATGACGAAAGACTCTTGGGTCCATCCCCCCTGTCGCAAAGGTACAAGCAGGCCATGAAGACGGAACTCCCCAAGCAATTCGATCCGCAGGAAGCTCAGCAGCGTTGGCTCAAGCAATGGGCCGAATGGGGAACCTACCAGAGCGATCCAAACCCTCAGAAAAAACCCTTTACGATCGTCATTCCTCCTCCCAACGTGACCGGGGCGCTTCATCTGGGGCATGGCCTCAACGACACCATGCAGGATGTGCTCATTCGCTGGCGGCGCATGCAAGGCTTCAACGCGCTGTATGTGCCTGGCACGGATCACGCCGGCATCGCCACCCAAGCCGTGGTGGAAAAGCGCCTGTGGGAGACGGAGAAGAAAACGCGCCGCGACCTGGGACGCGAGGAATTGGTGCGCCGCATTTGGGTCTGGAAGGATGAATATGAGAAACGCATCCTCGATCAACTGCGGCAGATGGGCTTTAGCTGCGACTGGCGGCGCACCCGCTTCACCTTGGACGAAGTCTGCAGCCGGGCCGTGCGGCGAACCTTTTTCGAATTGTTCAAGCAAGGACTCATTTTTCGCGGGAAGCGGCTGGTGAACTGGGATACCCAGCTACTCACCTCGGTGGCCGATGATGAGACTTACGTGGTGGAAGTGAAGAGCGGTTTTTGGACCTTTAAATACCCCGTAAACGAAGTGCCTGGGGAGTTTCTCCGCTTTTCCACGACCCGGCCCGAAACCATGTTGGGCGACGCGGCCCTGTGCGTGCATCCAAACGATGCCCGCTATCAATCGCTCATTGGCAAAACGGTGACGCAACCGCTCGTCAAGCGGGTGATTCCCATCATTGCGGACGGACTGTTGGCGGATCCTGAACTGGGCACCGGCTGCGTGAAAGTGACGCCCGCCCATGACGCCAACGATTACGCCTGCTGGCAGCGGCACCCCGAAATTGGCATGATCAACATCCTCAATCCCGACGGCACGTTGAACGAGCACGCCGGCGCCTTCGCTGGCCAGGATCGTTACCAAGCCCGCGAGGCCGTGGTGGCGGCCATGGAAAATCTGGGATTGTTCGAAGGACGCGAGGATCGCACCATTCCGCTTAAATTCAGCGACCGCAGCAAGTCGCCGATCGAGCCGCTGCTGTCGGATCAGTGGTTCGTGAAAATGGGCGATGGCGCGGACGGGTCGCCCGGCTTGGCCCAAAAAGCCATGGACGCCGTGACCAGCGGCCAAGTGCGGTTCCATCCCGAACGGTACGCCAAGACCTACCTCGACTGGCTGGGCGAGAAACGCGACTGGTGCATCAGCCGGCAGTTATGGTGGGGGCATCGCATTCCCATATGGTATTGCCAGGCTCCGGATGACCTGGTGCGGACCTGGCGCCAGGCGCATCCCGAAGTCTTCGCCGTGAAGGACGAGGAACATCAGCAATGGCTCCTTTGCAGCGAGACCGATTTGCCCCGCGATGCCCTGGGCGCGGACCATCCCCTTCGGCAAGACGAAGACGTGCTGGATACGTGGTTTTCTTCCGCTTTGTGGCCCCATTCCACGCTGGGTTGGCCTGAAGCCACGCCCGACATGGCCTACTACTATCCCACCGACGTGCTCGTGACGAGCCGCGACATTATCACCCTTTGGGTGGCGCGAATGGTCATGTTCAGCCAATTCAATCTCGGCCAAGTGCCCTTCCACCATGTCTACATCCACCCGAAAATCCTGGATGGCTTCGGCGAGACCATGTCCAAATCCAAAGGCAACGGCGTGGACCCCCTGGACATCGTGGGGCATTATGGCGTGGACGCTCTACGCTTCGGCTTGTGCCAACTGGCCACCGAAACCCAAGACGCCCGGCTGCCCGTGGCCAATGTGTGTCCCCATTGCCAATCGCTGGTGCCCGTGAAGGCGGAGCACATGTACATGCGGACCAAAAAGGTGACTTGCCCCTCCTGCAAGAAACCCTTCCGTCCGGGCGGCCCCTGGCCCGAACCCGATCCCGAACTGCCCACGGCCAAGCAATCCTCCGAACGCTTCGAGATGGGCCGCAATTTCGCCACCAAACTATGGAACGCCGCCCGTTTCATCCTCATGAATTTGAATGGCTATTCCGCTGACGTGCTCGACAACACCAAGCTGCCCATTGAAGACCGATGGCTTCTGAGCCGGCTCAAACTAACCGTGGATCAAGTCACCCTGGCCCTGGAACAGTACCGCATGAGCGAAGCCTCCAAGGTCCTATACGAATTCGTCTGGTCGGAATTCTGCGATTGGTATCTGGAAATGTCTAAGCCGCGGCTGAAGGACCCCAAGGCGCAAGCCGCCGTGCAACGCATCCTCGCGGGCGCGCTGGATGTGATCCTGCGGCTCCTGCACCCGATGATGCCCTTCGTGACCGAGTCGCTTTGGCAAGCCTTGGGGGAAGCCGCCCCGCGGCGCTGGAGCACGCCCCCCGACGCCATCGCCGGCAGCATTATGCGCGCCCCCTGGCCGCAGCTTCCGCAAGGTCTCCGGGAGGAAACCACGGAGCATCTGATCGGCCGGCTGCAGGACTTGATCCGCGCCGTGCGGCAAGCCCGCAACGAATTCCGCGTGGATGAGCGAACCGCTGTGGATTTGACCGTGAAGTGCAGCGACCATCACACCATGCAGCTTGGGATGCTGATCCCCTTCGTTCAGTCCCTGGCCAAAGTGAATCAGGTGAACCTGGGGCCGCAGCCGCCCACGCCTCCGGCCTCCGCCACGATCACCCATGCCGACTTCACCGCTTTCGTGCACCTGGAGGGGTTGATCGACGTCGCCGCCGAACTCAAGCGGCTAGCCAAACAAAAGCAGGACAAGGAAAAACAACTGGCCGGCGTGAAAGCCAAGCTCGGCAACGCCCAGTTCATGGAGAAAGCTTCCCCTGAGGTCGTGGAACAATCCCGAAACCAGGAACGCGACCTGATGCAACAACTCGCTACCCTGGACGCCACGATTCAGCAGCTTGCACCAAGGTCCAACGCATGAAAGCCATCCCCGGGCCCGCGCCATCGCCCTCCGCGACGCGCTGGGCCTGGGTCAGCGTCGGCCTCATGATGTTGATCACTCTCCTCTTCGGTACGGACCTATTCTCGCGACAAAACACCTTGCCAATCCTCTGGTGGATTCTGAGTTGGTTCGGCGGCGAGCCCGTCCGCGTTATTCCGCAATTTTCCGATCAGGAGGGGATGCTCCGCAAGTCGGCCCACTTCCTCGAATATGCCGCCCTCGCAGCCCTCTGGTATCGTGCCCTGGCACGCTGGCCCATCGGCGATCATTACCTCGCTTGTGCCGCCTTCGCCCTCCTGGCCACCGCGGCCTGGGCGGGGGTGGATGAATGGCAACAAGCCTTCGTCAGCCAACAACGCACGGGCAGCCTGGCTGACGTGGGGCTGGACGTCCTGGGCGGAGCGACCGCACTTGCCCTGATCGGCTTGGTCCGATTGATGCGGAAAATTTGAGTCGATTGCGTCAATGTTGGGTTACTAGTCCCGTGAAACGATCAAACGGCCCACCTGAAATATCTTCGGACGTAAACCATTAATCTGCATAGTCATGCGTCGATGATGACCCATAGTTGTGATCGTTTCACGGGAGGGGGGTGGGTGTGTGAAAAGCTCACCTCAATTCCCTACGCAGCAAGCACATCAGTGTGTTTTCTACAGCGCCGTGAAATCCCTGGCGCCTGCGCGTTAAATCTGCAATACAAGCCCCGAGCGCGAGCGCGGGGTAACGCAGGGGGCTGACGCCCCCGCTCATGAAAAAACGCAACCCCGCTCAACCAAAAAACGCTTGCCAGGGCGTGGCCGGTTGCCCAAAATGGCCGTTGATACGCCGCTTGAGGCCTTGCGCCTTCAAGGCCCGCGAACGATTGCTGGGAGATGGTCCATGTCCGCGCCGCAAGAACCCCCTCAACCGCTTTCCCCGGTCCAGCGTTTCAAGGAATACGAGGACCCGCATTACCACGATGAGGACGACCTGGGCAGCGTCGCTGCGGATGATGCAGCGCCCCACCGCCCTGCCCCGGCTCGCCCTGCGAAGCCCAAGCCTCGGATCATTCCCTCGCGGCGCCGTTTCGCTCCCGAGGATTAACCGTCTGACCGACCCACCCCAACAACGTGAGGTGCCCTTGTGCGCCCGAATCAACTGAAACGCGATCTCCGGGCGGGCCAGATCTGCCCGGGGACCTGGCTTTCCCTCGGCAATCTGTTGTCCGCTCGTTATTTGACCCGCGTCGGCTTCCGCTGGCTTACCCTGGACATCGAGCATGGCCCCTGGGATTGGGAATCGGCCTGCCATGCCTTCGCTCTGATCGCCGAGGCCGGCTGCGTGCCCCTAGCGCGCGTGCCCGCCAATCGGCATGAATACATCAAGCGGGCCTTGGACCTGGGCGCTCATGGCGTGATCGTGCCCATGGTGAATTCGGCCGAGGAAGCCCGGGCCGCCGTGGCCGCGGCCAAATATCCCCCCGAAGGCATCCGCAGCGTGGGCGGCAACGTCCACGCCCTCAATTTCGGCACGAATGCCGGGCAATATCTGCAGCATGCCAACGACGAACTGCTCGTGATCCTGCAATGCGAGCACATCACGGCCGTCGAACAAGCGGACGCGATCTTCAGCGTTCCCGGGATCGATGCCATCTTCTGCGGCCCCAACGACCTGGCCTGGAGCATGCGGCAACAACCCGGCGTGGCCCCGAAGGCCGAGGCCATCTTCGCGGCTCAGAACCAAATCCTCGCCGCCTGCCAGCGGCACCGCGTGCCCGCCGGCATTCATTGCTTCAGCGCCGAGGAGGCGGCCCGGAGGGCCAAGGAAGGCTGGCAATTTCTCGCCATCAACAGCGATTTGCGCTTCCTCCTGGACGGCGCGGTGGCGGCCCTCAAACCCTTCCGCGTCGGCATGACGGCGGAGGAAGCGGGGCAATATTAAACCCGCGACCGAAGCCCGTGGTTGCCTTAGGCTCCATCTTGCTTAATAACTCACACCAAAGCGGTCACTCCGCCTTCAGGCAATAAAGCCATTGATTCGAACGCAGGAAAAGTTGCTTGCCACTCACCGCAGGGGTGGCGTTGAAGTCGGTATCATCCTCCAGCTTATTCACAGCGAGCAGATTAAAACTGGGCGAAGCCTGGAAGACGACCACGCCGGAGCGGCGCGTCGGTGCATAGATGCGGTCCTCGACGACGATGGGGGATGCGTAGACCGAACGGCCGCCCGCCCCTTGGATAGGGACTCGCTGATTGTAAACCACCTTGCCCGTGGCCGCCTCGACGCAGAAAGCGATGCCGGCTTCGTTGAGCCAATAGAGGTGTTGATCGACGATGACCGGGGTGGGGACGTAGGAACTTTCCCGGATGGTCCACAAGACGTGGGACGCGGTGACGTTGCCCGAGCCGCCGGCCTTGATGGCGATGGAGCCTTTGCCCTGATAGCCGCCAGTGCCGTAAATCACGCCGTCATGGGCCACGAGGCTGGGGCTGACGTTGCCCTTCATCGGCGCTTCCACATACCAAAGTCTCTTGCCGGTGGCGGGGTCGATCCCGATGACTTCTTCCGGCATGGAAACGGCCAGTTCGGTCTTCCCCTCGGCGGTTTTGACAATGACGGGCGTGCTATAGCTGGAATCGAGTTTGGGCGTTTCGAGCTTCCACACGGTTTTGCCCGTCTTTTTATCCAAGGCCCAAATCGCCTTGCTTTCGCTGGCGGCGTTCACAATCACCATGTTTTCGTACAGGATGGGACTGCTGGCCGACCCCCATCGGCGGCGGTCGGACTGCTTGCCGACGCTGGTCTGCCACAAGTGCTTGCCGTCCATGTCAAAGGCCAGAACGCCCGACTTGCCAAAGAAAACGAAGACCGACTCCCCATCCGAGACGGGGGTGCTGCTGGCGTAGCCATGCTCGGCGATGAAGCCACGGAAGGGGTCTTCGGGTTGTTCAGCGCGAATCTCGGCGGACCACAGGATGTGGCCATCCGTCGACCGCACGCAGAGCAGCCAACGCTTGAGGTTCCTTATTTCGCCCGGCGAACCGGTGTTCATGCCGTAGCCGTTGTAGCAGGTCACGAAAATTTTCTCGCCGACGACGATCGGGCTGGAGGAGCCAAGCCCGGGCAAGAGCGTTTTCCAGGCCACGCCTTGCTGTTTGGACCATTGGAGCGGGGCCGAGGCATCGGCCGCCTTGCCGGTCAAGTTCGGCCCCCGGAATTGGGGCCAGTCGTGAGCCGCCGCCCAAAAGGCGCACATTCCCAGTCCGAGCAAACTAAGCAGTCCAAGGCGATGGTTCATGGGTACCCTTTCTGAGCCTGCGAATGGCTTGACACGATACCTATTAAACCCATCACTGGTTGGAAAAGCACTCGAATAGTCTGCTTCCCATCCCATTCTCATGAACGGCCGTCAGCGACCGGCTCGCCAATAGAGGCTTTTTGGTTCTTCCTCCTTGAATTCTAGCACCTTGCTTTGGCCATCGAGGGCCAGCCAAAAGACTTCCCAATCGCCGTCGACGTACCCATCCTTGGGCGAAGCGGCTTTTCCAGAAATGGCCCGACCGCCGAGGAAGGGAAAGGTGCAGACGAGCGCCTGGCCGTCGGGCCGCCAGGCGATCAATCGGGCCGCGTGGTTTTGCAAGCGGCTGGTCCAAGCTTTCGGCGGCTTGAGCAGGCGGGATTGCCGCGTTTCCATGTCATACAGTTCCACCGCGCCGAGGTGGTCCAATGTGCTGAGGGCGAGCCGCCGGCCATCGGGCGAGGGAGCGAATTCGAAGATGGTCTTTTGATGGAAGAGCGTCGTCTCCTTCTGTCCGGATCTGAGGATCAAGTCCTGCAGCCGCAGTTTCTTGCCCGTGCCCGGTCCCTCGGCCAAGAAAAGCAGATCACCGTTGGGCAGGAAGCGGCCCATGCACACGCCATGCCGCGCATGCGTGAGTTGTTCGACGGTGAAATCGGCCAGTTTCAGGGCATGGAGTTGCATGGTTCCCGAGCGCCGGCTCAAGAAAACGAGTGTTTCACTGATCGGCGACCAGATCGGCAGCATCGCCGTCGGCCCCGTGGCGGTCCATTCCTTGGTCAGTTGCAGCGTTCTTTTGCCCTCGGCATCGCTCACGATGACGTGGAAGAACGGACCATGCGCCTGCTTGCACGTCATCTTGAATTGACGATTCGGCGACCAATGGACGTGCTCGGCGAGATGCCCCGCGCGCTGCAGCAAGCTGCCGTCTTCGGAAAAGGTGTAAGCGGAGACGTTGGTCTCGACGCACAAGGTGGTTTTTTCAAGCGATTGGCCGCGGTCATCCTGGACGGAAGGAGCGAAGCTGGCCAAGCCCAGGGTCAAGAAGAGGAAACAGCGAACCATCATGATGGGCCTCCTGTTCTGGCAAAGGAGAAAGCGACGCCGTGGAGTATACCCATCCCTTAGATTTGTCGATGTAACAAACAGGTAACAAGCCGACCGACAGGCTCGGCCAGGCGGCGAGCGCGGAGACGCGCACCATAGCTGGAGTGCCGGGCGGACCTTCACTCAGCGTTTAGGCCCGCCATCGAGGGCGTTTTGCAGGAAATAAATGAACGAGTCGACGTTGTTGATCGCTCCGCCGACGCTGCCCCAGAAGAGGATTTTCCCATCGGGCAGCGGTTCGAGGATGACGTAGAGAGGCAATTCCAGGGTGCCGAAGGCTTGCTGTTCGAATTCCTTGTTCAGGTCGCCCTCTTCGTCCCGGCTGTCAGTCGTCAGTTGGACTAACTCGAACTGGCTCATCAACTGCTTGACCCGGGGAATGGGAAAGACATTGTGCTCATTGAGCCGGCAATTGGTGCAGACGATGCCCGTGAAGTCGATGAAGACGAGCTTGCGCTGCCCGGTCATGCGATGGTGATAGACGGCGTGCTTGACGGCCTGGTCGAGATTGCCGGTCCAGGGCAGTTCGCTGCGTCCCGAAGAGGGTTCATCCAGCAAAAAGGCGTCGATCCAAGCGAACAGGCCGCCCGCGGGCCGTTGCCGATGGCTGTCTTGGCCGTGTTTGAACAATCCTGGGGTCATGTAAAACGCCAGGGCCAGGAAGACCATCGCCAGCATCAAGCGCGGCACAGACAGATGCTCGCTCGGCGAATCGTGAGGCAGGCGGAAAAAGTTCAGCAGGTAAAGCCCGGCCATGAGGCTGATGGCCACCCACAGCCCCAGGACAAGATCGTAGGTGAAAAAGACCGCCGGGTTCCCCTGCAAGAGGCTCAGTTCGCCGGCGCGGATGAACTTAAGGGCCGCGGCTACTTCGAGGAACCCCATCACGACCTTGACGCTGTTCATCCACGAACCGCTGCGCGGCATCTTTTTCAGCATTCCCGGAAACAGGGCCAGGAAGAAAAAGGGCGCGGCGAAGGTAAAGGAAAAGGCAAACCCGCCCAGGAAGGTCTCCCACAAGGGGCGCGCGTGCGTGCTGGTGCCGGCGAAGCTGCCCAGAAACGGGGCCACGCAAGCGAAGCTGATGATCGTAAAGGTCAGGGCCATGAATACCGTGCCGACCGTGCCGCCCCGGCCCTCCCTGGAGGAGGTGAACCGCGAGAGAAACGAGGGCAGTTCGATCTCATACATGCCGAACAGGCTCAGGGCGAAATAGACGAACAACGCGCCGATGAAGAAGTTCATCCACGGGTTTTGGCTCAGCCACTGCATCGTGGCCAGCAGAAAGACGGCCGAGAGGGTCAAAATGCCCACGATCGTGCCGGTGTAGACCAGGGCCAGGTACAAGGGGCGATGGTTCTGGCTTTCCGATTGCTTCAGGAAAAAGCTGACCGTGATGGGGATCATCGGAAACACGCACGGCGTCAACAGGGAAATGAACCCCCAAAATACACCCGCCAGGACGAACTGCCAGATGCCGCTTTGCGAGGTCGAGATGGCGTCGTTGGCCCTGACAATGCGGCGGGTAATGTCGTCGTAAACCGCCTTGAGCTTCGCTGGTTCCAAGCCCGACCGCAAGACGCCGGCCGACAGGCCAGGCACGCCGGTGTCGACGGTGGGCGGCGGCGTCGGCGACGTGGTTTCCGGTCGCGTCGGCTGCGGCGCCGAGGCGGACGGCGGGATCGGCGCTTCGTCCGTCACCGTGAGCTTGAAGCTGTATTTCTCCGTCCGGGGGACGCAAAACGTGGTGCAGACTTGCGTGTCCACCCGCACGGCCACCTCGTATGTCCCCGGCGCGACGTCCGTTTTCACCAAGAGTTCGATCTCGATCTCCGCCTTTTTCTCATACGTTTCCAGGGCCTGGATATTGAGGGCCTGCTCGGGGGCCACATGATCGGGAGGCGTTTGCTTGAACTGCCCCGTCGGCACGACCGCCGTCGAGGTGACGCGAATGGCAGTGACAAAACTCTCGGCGTTGGGATCACTCTGCTTGTAGGGATAGGTGTGATAGCCTGGCGCGGGGGTGAGGATCGTCTTGAACTTGACCACCGAGCCGCGACGGGCTTGCAGCGGTTCGAGGAACCCTTCGATCTTCAACTGCTGTTCCGGGGTCAGGCTTCCGCCCTGCGGCTTCATGCCCGTGGGGTTGAGTGGATTGTCGAATCCCTGGCCGCGCAGCAGGGTTGGCCCCAAAATCATGCCCGCCACGACCCATCCGATCCACGCCGACCACCGCATCCAAGAAAGCATGCTATCTTCCTAATACATGGGAGGGACATCCGCAAAGTCCATCGACTCCGCGCCAGATTATTTATAGAGGCTGCCACCGGATGATCGTCCAGCCTTTGCTCCGCGCCTTGGCTTTAGTTCCTTTCCACCAGGTCCGTCTCCAGATGAAACGTACGCTCCGCGGCATCCGGCTTCAGCTTGATCGGCACCTTCCAGATCTGCGATTTCACGAAGCACAGCCCTTCGTTGTTCGTGAGGCACGGGTAAAAGACCAGCGAGATCTTGAGGTTGCTGGCGCCGGCCAAACGTTCCGCGGGCACGGTCAGGGCCACCTTTTCCTGCGACGCCGCGGTGCCGAAAGTTTCAAAGGCTTCCGACATCTGGTCCGCCTCGATCAGGTAGCCAATGGGCGAATCGGCATTTAGCTTCATCTGCGCGGCCAGGCGGATCGTCAGATGAAAAGTGACCTCCCCCTGCGCGGGCAGAGTGATTTCCTTGACCGACTTGGTGCTGGCATTGAGGAACGATGGCCGCGAGGAAACGGGCGCCTGCGGCGGGGCGACGTCCTGCAGGGTGAGCGTGCGGACCTGTTTCGTCTTGAGATCGATCACCCGGATGGCGTGGTTGTTGGTGTCGGCCACGTACAGTTCATCCCCGGCCAGGCTCAAACCGGCCGGTTCGCTGAAGCGCGGCGGATCATCCTGGAGGCCTGGCTTGCCGTCGCCCAGGAACGTCCTGCAGTCCTTGGACTTGGGATCGATGACCTTGATCTTGTTGTTGTAGGTGTCGGCGACGTACAGCTTGCCCTGATGATGCACAACGGCCAAGGCATGCTGCAGAAGGGCGGCCTTGCCCGCGCCGTCGCGGTCGCCAAAGTTGAAAAGGCCCGTGCCGACGATGGTTTGCACGACGCCGTTGGGGTTGAGGGCGACCCGGCGAATGGCGCTGACCTCCGAGTCGGCGACGTAAAGCCAGGTGCCATCCGTGGACAGCCCGCTAGGCTGGGAGAACAAAGCCTCGGCCAAGGGGCCGTCCTTGATGTTTTCCTGCCCGTCGCCCGCATGGGGATAAGCGATCTTGGTGCTGAGATCGATGCGCCAGATTTGATGGTTGCCGGCGAGGGCGACGTACAGTTGGTCGTCCACCAGGCACAAGTCCCAGGGGCTGTTGAGCACGGTCAGCAGCACATTGGCCGGCCCCGCTCGCGGCGTCCACATCTGTTTGCCGTTGCCCGCGAAGGTGGAGACGGTGCGATCCTTCAAGTTGATCTCGCGGATGACGCAATTGCGGCGATCGGCCACGAACAATCGCTCGCCCCAGAGGGCCAGCCCTTGCGGATCATCAAAGGTCGCCTTGTCGAAGCTGCCATCCTTCTTGCCGACGTCGCCGGTGCCGATGACGTCGATTTTTTTCCCGTTGAGGTCCGTGATGATGATGCGATTATTCGAGCTATCGCTGATGAAGAGCCGCTGGCTGGCCTTGTCGGCGAGCAGTTTGCCCGGATAGTAAAGCGGGGCTTCATGGTTCGCCTTGGTCGTTTCCAAGTCGAAGGCCAGGGGCGTTTCATTCAGGGTCTTCTTGGCGCGGTGAGTTTCGATCAGCGAACGGATGTTCTCATCGAGGATATCGAGCTTGCCCTCGCCGCTCATGCCCATGACCAGCTTGCCTTCCGGATCGATCAGCCGAAACGTCGGCCAGGCGTTGACCAGGTAGGCGTCCCAAATTTTATGCTGATGGTCGTTGACAACGGGGTGCTTGATGTGGTAGCGCATGATCGCCTGGCGGATATTCTTGGAATCCTTCTCGGCGGTGAACTTGGCGGAATGGACGCCGATGACGACCAACTGATTGGCATATTTTTCCTCGAGCTTTTCCAGATCGGGCAGGATGTGCATGCAATTGATGCAGCAGTAGGTCCAGAAATCGAGCAGGACGATCTTGCCGCGAAGATCCTTGAGCTTGAGCGGCGTTTTGGTGTTCATCCACTCCATGCCGGAAGGAAATTCGGGCGCGGGGGCGTTGAGGGCGGCCCGCCGGCCTTGCCAAACGCTGGGTTCCATGGAGTTACCCCAAGGGTTGCCAAGAGAGAGCAGGAGTGCTCCTATGACCATGATCAAGAGCCTGCGGCTGCGATTTCCCGGGACCAGGCAAGCGGCGCTCGATGGGTTCACGGATCGACTCTCCTGATTAAGGATGAATGCCCTAGCCTTTGCCGACAATCGATAAGAAAGCAACACTGTTACGCTCATCTTAGGCAAGCGGTTTGCTCCTTGGGATGAGCGAACGACGAGGAATTGGATGGACGTCCTCTGGTTCAGGTTACACCATATCTGTGCAAAGTGTAAGCGGATTCCACCCGAATCAATAGGATGGATGAGGCGTCGTCTGGCTCGCTGTTTGCACCATGTCCTTAAACAGAGGGGCACGCATCAAGGAGATTGCCATGCCAGAACATCACACGCTCACCATTCGCGGACATCCCATCTCGTTTCACATCTACGTGGAAAACGCTCGTTCCGAGGCCAAAGTCCATGATTTAGAGCGTTTCTTGGCCCGGCTGCCCGATCAACATCTGGCGCTGCTTTATCCCATCTTCATCATGAACAAGAAGCCAGGGGGCAGAAACGGCGGCGGCACCTGGCCTCCCGAACTAGTGGCGGCCAGCTTTTCTACCACGGCGCAAATGCGCAACACGGGCGTTCCCTACGAGGACATCGAACAATATGCCGTGACGCCGGGCTTGGGAGTGATTGGCTTATCCAAGGATCGCTGGGAGCGGCCCATGGGTCGTTTGGAGTTCACGCTGTTGCATGAAGTGGGCCACGTCATACATCTGCGGCTGGGACTGATCCCCGCTCGAGCCACGGCCGCCGATTTTGCCGGGATGAACACCAATCGCTGCGGCGATGGGAATATGATGGCGCGGCGCGTCGTGGAATGTTATGCCCGCTACATTTGCCGACCTTCGGCGGTCTACCATGAAGTGCCCGAAGGCGAACGGGCCGCCGCGGTCAACGCCAGGCTCATTCGCCACCTGCGATCGGCCCCGGCCTTCCACGACGTCCCGGCAAGCTGGAATCCGATTTAAAGCCGTAATGGATTGGGAGTAGAACGGAGCAGGCTCAAGATTTATCGGGAACCACGCGAATGGGAGGTTCCCTGGCTCGGCACGTTGTATCGCGCCAGATCGATCTCCGGCGCCCCCACCGTCGGACGCACAAAGCTGTTCATGGTTTGGTTGGTCATCAGACTGGGCGGGTTGACCTGGCAGCCATCCAGCGTCAATTTGAGCGTCGTCTTGTCGATGCCGCTGCGCAAGGTCATGCGGTAAGGGACCACGAATCCCTGCACGCTTTGATATTCGTGAATCTCCGCGACCCACAGCTCCTGCCAATCGTCGCGTCCCTTGCCCTGGCCGACCTTTTGCACCAATTTCTGCATCAAGATGCGTCCCGCGTTGGGGCCGCGCGTCGCCACGACGATGACCTTGTAAATCAGCTGCCCCTGGGGCGAAGGCATGGGGCTGATCAATTCGATGGCCTGATTCCCCAAGGGTCGAAGTTGGTACTGGTCATGGGGGTTCAGTTCTTGCACGCACAACGCATCGGCGACCCACTCCGGCTGCACGCTGAGGGGCGAGGCCGAGCCTTTGCCATAGTCGGAGTAGGAGCAATGATACAAGGCCCGCGGTTCGCTGCGGTTGATGAAGAACCAGAATTCATTGTCGTTTGAGCCGAAATCGGCCTCGGTCTTGCGCAGCGCCTCGGCCACGAGGCGGAAGTTGCGCGGCTTTTGATACAGCAGCATGCCCTTGAGGGAATACTCGTTCAGACCGCCTTGGCTCGCCTTGATGCTCAGGTCCTGCGCTTCGAGAGCTTTCACGGTCTGGGCTTGCTGGTTGAGATGCGCGACCAGTTCGGCGCTGCTGGGCGCCGTGGAAGTCAAGTGCGGGGCCGCGGGTTCGGGCTTGGGATAAAAGCGCGCCCCCGGGCCGTTGGAGCAGCCCGCGGCCGCGAGCATCCCCAGGGCGACGCCGGCCCCGATCCCGATGGCACGACAGAAAGCGAACATCACGTGGTTCCCAAAAGCGAC